>OBLI01000282.1_pt1 | contig 55387 bp, 34 predicted proteins | sample 1519701 | NCBI WGS metagenome assembly OBLI01 (sample SAMEA3663005, study PRJEB22513) | pig gut metagenome | biome: pig gut; feature: pig-associated habitat; material: faeces | place: France | collected 2012
TGCGGCGGTAATAGTAGTTCTCCGTACTGCTGCTCCAGATGCCAAGGTCGGTGAAGGCCTTGCGCTCCAAGAACTTGGCGGCGAAGATGCCGGCAGTGGCAACCTCAGCGGCATTGTAGTGCTTCAGGATTTCTCCCACCTGCTCGTTATAATAGCTCTCTGCCATAGCTTCAGCACCAAATGCACCAGCCATAGCTGCAACGGTCTCCTTGTCATAGTTGACACTGTACTGGGCATATCCCTTCCCCGAGACCATCATAAGACACGTATATATTATTATAAGGTGTACTCGTCTCATTCCTTCACTACTTTACGTTTCTACTACTATTAGTATCTACTACCATACTATTCCACTACTTTCTCATATTTCTATACTATCTATAGTATCTATATTATCTATAGCATCTATACTATATAGAATATCTATCGTATCTAGTACTACTATATTTACTAGTACTACTACAATATATAGTTCTACTATTCATCGCTCTTGCTCCTCAGCCCCCGTGCTCGCCGTGTCAGCGTCGAGCCGCTCCTCCTTCCGTCAGATTAAGCACCTTTCCCGCCTCATTCACCTTCTGCGCAAATGCCAGCGACTTCCCGATACCACTTGCATCCCAGTCCTTGCAATACCGCTCGATAGCCTCTTGATGGCTACACTTCAGTTCTCGCTTATAGAGTTTTAACGCATCCTTCTCGGCTCGCTCGGTAGTGTAGGTCATATAGCACTCATGCGGTTCCTCCACACCATACACTCCACTCGTTGATCCACGTCGGATAAACACCTCACGGAAGAAACTTCTTCCTTCCTTGTTCTCCAATCGGTTGACCGTGAATATCTTCTTGCAATCCACATCCGTCAATCCCAATATCGCCTTGATCTCGTCGAATCGCTCCCGGAACTTGCTTTGGTCGAGCAGCATCACCACATCGGAGTTGTTGATGATGGCTTCCTTCACGATGGGACTGCCGATGATGTCCTGTATCTCCTGTGTCACCACGCCCACACTCGCCCAGAACTTTCGGGCGGTCTTGTAGAGGTACTTGATGTACTCGGCCATCAGCGGCGAGGCGATGGCTTTCCATGCCTCCTCGATGACAAGGCACTTGCGGTTCTTCTTCAGGCGCATCTTCTGCAGGAACACGTCCATGATGATGAGCGTCACGATGGGGAAGAGCTGCTTGTTCTCCTTGATGGCATCCACCTCGAAGACGATGAAGGTCTCGTCGAACAAGGTGCTATCCACGTTCTCGTTGAGAATCTTGTCGTACTTGCCGCCACGGTAGAAGTTTTGGAGCATATAGGCGAAGTTGTCGCAGTCGATGGTGGTGATGTTGTTCTCGATGCAGATCTGGTCGAGACGCTCACAGGCAAACTCATAGAACGAGTCAAAGGACAGTGTCTTCACTGCCAATGCCATGCGCCGCTCCTCCAGTCCCTTGATGAGTTTCTCCACCTTGTCGTGTATCTGCGTCAGCTCCGTGCCGCGCCGCTTCTCCATGGTGGAGAGGTTTTTTCTCAGTGTCTCCTTCTGTGAGGAAGGATAGGGCTGCACACCGTTGAAATAGAAATCGTAATACTCCGTCACCAACTGCTCCACGACACGGAACTCCAGTTCGGGTATCTGCGTCTCCGAGCCTTTCCATATCAGCAGTATCAGGTTCTTCAGGAAGTCTATCTTCTCAATGTTCAGCTCCCGCTTGCTGATGTTGAAGGGGTTCATGGTGATGGGCTTGTCCTCCGTATAGGCGATGTACTTGCCGCCCACATACTCGCAGAGTCCCTCATACGAGTTACCCGTATCGACCATGACGATGTCGGTGTTCTGCTCCCACAACTGACGCACCACGCTGTTCATGTGGAACGACTTGCCGCTGCCCGAAGGACCCAAACAAAAAAAGTTCGAGTTGTCGGTCAGCTTCTCCTTTCCCTCCTTTCCTGTGATGTCGATGGCTACGGGCACACCTTGGCGGTCGGTATAGTATATCTTCAGCGGGGTGTCCTCATTATGCACGATGCGCTCCTTGTACATCAGACAGGTGGCGGCATCGCCGAGGGTGAGGAATCGGTCGTAGTCGGCATTCATGCCATAGCAGTTGCCGGGGAAAGAGTTGACGAACAGCTCCAACTGGTTGTAGGCCCGCTTGCTGATGTGGATGCCCATGCGCGAGAAGGAGTTTTCGAGATGGTTGGTGCATTTCTGTATGTCGGTGTCGCCGCTCACTGCCACCACGAGGTTGTAGTGGGTATAGACGAGCTGCTTGCTCTCACGGGCTATCACCTCCTGCACACGCTTGATGTCCTCTACAGCCATCAGGTTGCTGGGGTTGGGCATGGAGGCATGGCGGTTTTTCTTCTTGTCGAGTAGGGCAAGCTCACGCTTCTGGTTGGGCACGAACACCATCTGGTTGAACACCACGCAGTCGGCTCCGGGCACGCTATCGACGATGCTCACGAGATCAACGGGCATACTGGTGTTGTTCACCTCGATATTTGCGTAGGGACGGATGACCGACGGCAAGTTGGCATAATCCACATCCACAAGGCTATACACCTTGCAGCTACGGTCCCCCATGCCGATGGTCTCGTCATCGACCTTGAAGTTGGTCATCGACACCACCTTGTCACGGAAGTTCATGGAGAAGAAACGGTCCACATACTCGCAGGCTTCCGTTTTGCCGAGGAATCGGGACTTCACGCCGGCATCCCTCAGCTGGTCGTGCACCTTGCGTATCTTCACCAAGAAGTCACGCCATTTCTTGTTGTCGAACGACATCAGACGGCTCTTCTTGTTCTCCTGTGTGATGGTGAGGTAGCAGACGCTGTCGGTAAAGGGTCTGCCGTTGAAATAGCGGAAGTAACTCTCGCTCAGGAACTCATGATTTCCACCGTTCTCTTCCTTGAATGCCTTCCTCACAAACACGTCCTGCTTGTGCAGCGCATAGCCTTCGCCCAAGGTCTGGGCAAGGGCGGCGAAGAGGTGGGTGAACTCATAGTAGGCCTCGATGTTGGCGGAATACTTCTGCACAGGGTTCTCCATCTTCAGAACAGCGGAGTATTCGCCCGTCTTGGTATAGAGCACGCCGATGCCATCCACTTCCTCGATGGAGAAGTAGATGTCCTGGAAGATGCGCTTGCGCTTCCCTCCCGTGCCGAATGCCTTGACACTGATGGCCATGCCCACGCAGATGGCTGAGAATATGAGTATGATGTATAGGGTCATTGTTCTTTTTCTTTTTTAATCGCAAAAAGGCGGGCGCACCCTCATGCGTGATGCCCCCACCTCCATTCACTTACAATCATTGATAGCTTTCCACTTGGACATAATGGATTCTCTTTTTTGTTTTACACTTTCTTTGAATAGGCATAGATGAATATGCCGTTGTCACTCTTCTTGCTGTGCAAGCCCTTGCGCTGCTTCATGACGATGAGAACGCCACCGACAGCCACGGCGAGGACAAGCAACACGAGTCCTGCCACGAAACCGAAGATACAGTAGCCGAGGATGAAGCCCGCAACGGATCCTCCCGCTGTGGCAGCCGCCCAGTAGATGTAGCGTCCCTGCAACCCGAAGAACTCCAATGGACGTTGCAGTCCCTTGAAAATGGGATAGTCCGGAAACCGTTCTTGCTTTGTATCAGCCATAACTGTCAGTGTTTTAACGTTCTACATACTCGCAATCTCACGCTGCACTTAACCTCCAATGCCGAAGAACAGAGGCAGTGCCTGGGCTGCTGCAATGAGGAAAATACATGCGCCGACGACCATCATGATCTTCTTTTTCACGTCCTGTTCCTCGTTGTTCATGGCGATGTAAACGCTTATGGCTCCGACAATTGCAACGACACCTGCAATGGCATAGCAGAGCTTCACCACGATAGGTACATACTTGGCAATCTCCTCCGTCACTGTGGTAAGCGCGGTCGTTCCTGCCGAGTAGTCGCCGGCTGCGTTCTGTGCCATTGCTGCGGTGGTGCCGACAAGCAACATCAGGGCGAGCGTTTTCATGCGCTGTGAAGAGAAGAATCCCTTCACCTTCTTGTTAATCCTTTCAAACATTCTTTTTACCTTTTAATTTGTTACACTTTGAGTTATCTTATCTCGTATCACCTGTATCTCAAATCTGATAACCGAAGAAAGCGGGGAAGACGATGGTCGCTCCTATGAGGAACAGGCAGGCTCCCACCAGCATCATGATGTTCTTCTTCACTCCTTCTTCGCCCGTATTCATCTTTATATATATCTGCAAGGCGCTGACTATGACCACGATGCCCGCCACTGCATAGCACAGATAAACGATATAGAGCATCATCGTCACGGCATAGTCATGGGCACTCGCAAGTGCGTCCGCTCCCCAGCTGTAGTCCACGTTGCCACACTTGGCGAAGCCTTCCTCCTTCGCAGAACACAGCAATGCCAACAGCAAAATCAGCCTTTGCACGCTGCCTCGCCAGTGGAAACGCACCAGAGCTGGGGTGATAGCGGAATATATAGTATTAACCACACTTCTTCTTTTGATTCTCATACACACTGTATTGAAATGGTTACAGCTCGTCCTTCACTGGTACAACCTTGACGCTTGCACGTCCCGGACGGATGCCCTTGGCCAACAGCAGCTTGTTCAGCTCCTCTGCATAGACGGGGTCGGAGAAACTGCATACCGTTTCTTCCAGCTTGTCGTCCACCTTGGCGTGCAGCTTGTCTGCCACACTGACTGACGGTTGTGAGGTGTTTGACGTTGGCACGGATTCCGACAGGGCACCTCCACTTATTACGGACTCTTGTCTTACGGCTATGGTGTCCTGAACATTGCCGCTCTCCATCTGACGCTCCTCGTAGTCTGTCTGATACTGGCTCTCGCCAACACTGAATCCTCCTTCGTTCTCACTCACCGTCACGGGGTCATCCTCATCGGTCATGTCACTCACGTCAACGGTTTCTCCCTTGACAGCTTCGTCCTTCGGTTTACCATACAGGTCCTGTACGATGAGTACGGTATAATAGATGATGCACAGTACGGTCACCACAATGGCGAATATCACAAATCCTTTCATGTTTACTTTTGCCTCTTGTTATCCTATATTACTTATCTTTCTTATTCTCGTTCTTAAAATTAAAGGCGGCATTGTCCTGACTGTCTAAATCGTACTTTTTAGTCCGATTATGTGCCATCAGACAATCATCTCGATGGACGCTGCCGACCTTTATCTGCTCATGCAATACAGAAACATGGTGCAAAGTAACAACCTTTTAGCCACATAGCCATCATCTTCCCATTCCTCGCCCTTATTTCTTAACTCTATTTTTCATAAAAACAAAAATCGGACATAAAAATCGGACATAACACGGATAAGAAATGAGATATGGGCATAAAAAAGCCCTCCCGAAAGGGGAGAGCCGTATGTAAGATGTTGGGCATAGAGGTCACATCTTGATGCCCACCAGAAAATCATTCAGGTCTTTGTATTCGCCATAGCGGAAAGATTCGTCAGTGATACGATAGCCATAAAGTGCCTTGAAGTCGGTGGTGGCGCACTGTCCCGCTGCATCGTTATCGAGGAAACAATGGATATAGGGGTATTCTTCAAGTGCTTTCATGCACTTCTCCATGTTAGTTACGGAGTTCATGACGATGATATCGCATGGGAATTCCATCAAAAACATCCAGTGACGTTTCTTGATCAGGGTGATGAAGGAGAGGAAATCCATGAATCCCTCAAAGACGGCACAATGCTTTTGCTTATTGCCTTCTTCCTTGAAGATAAGGGTTATGTCCTGATGGCCGATGCAGCCCTTGAAGTACTTATTGCGGATGGCATAGCCCGCACTGTTATTCACGAACCCCAACCCATAGTAGTGCTTCTGTCCAATGGAATAATGTATCTCGCGCATGTATCGACGGGCGCAGTAGAGGTCTATCTTACGGCTTTGGAGATAGGAGACGAGAGCCCAGTTCTTCAGTTCGATTACCTTCACCTTGCCAATACTGGCATGGGCATTGTCCTCCTTCTGTTGCTTGGCATTGTTCGCTTCGGATGAAGCGGCATAGGGTGGGGATGCGCCCAAGTCCAACTTTTCTATATAGGTCATCGCTTCTCCAACATGGGCAATATTCTTATAGCGCATGACCAGGTCGATGATGCTGCCGCCCGTCTTGTAGCTCAGGTCGAACCACAGGTTCTTGGCCAAGGTGACAATGAACGACGGATGCTTGTCGGTGCGGTAGGGGGCATGGTATAACCATCTGCCGCCTGCCTTGCGCACAGGGTGTATCTCCTCTGAAGAAAGGTAATCGACTATGGAGACCTTCTTCACGTTCTCCAACCTCTGTCTCATCATTTCCGTCAGCATGGTTCTTCCTCCTTTCTGGATGTAATATTCGCATTGGTTGGCGGACAGACATAACAGTAATACCTGTCCTGCTTCTCCAAAATATTCTTTTCAATTAGCAGTTTGACAACCTTGTTCATCATGCCGTCCCCACGGTCATAGCCTATTGCCTTGTATGCTGGCTTCAAAGCTTCCATAAGAGGTTGGTAGCCTTTGATGGGACCATCGCGGAAGACATATTCCAAAACCTCATGGTGCATGGTATCAGGGATCTCCTTGTAGTTGCTCCATCGGCTCTTTGTCCTGAATCTGTAGTCTTCGGCCAGCTCCGGCAGTCCTTCCTTGTTGATGCGGAAGGCGAATGGATCAAACTCCCTGTCACGGATATATTTTACTCTGACTTCACTGACATCGGGGCAGATGAAACTTTTTTCTACCTGAAGTACACTCTCAGCCTTGTTCTGCATCTCAGTTCCGAGGTGCCCGCGTACATTGTCATCTCCCTTGTTGACGTGGATGACACAGTGGATGTGCACCATGTACAGCGATGACCACCGCATCAGCTTATTTACCAAATCTACGGATTCTGCCGAATTGTTGATGTCAAGCATCAGGTCACGTATGCCGTCGATGATGACAAGTCCGTAGCCTTCCCTGTGCGAAAGGGCGTGCTCGACAATGTCAGTACGTTTTCGGGGGGAATACTCCCTCATGCAGATGAAGTCTATATTTCTACAGTCGAGATCTTCGGGCAGGTTAGATAGCTTCAGAATGCGTTTCAGTACTTTCTGGCAGTGGAACTTGCTCTGCTCGGTATCAATATACAATATCCGTCGCTTGCCTTCTGGCAAGTGCGACTGATATTGCAGAACCTTACTGTTGGTGAGGGCTGAGGACACCATGGCGCTCACATTGAAGGTCTTCTTTGCCTTTGCCTTGCCTGTGGTCAAACTGAAATTGCCAAGCGTGGCGATTACGGAATCATTCACCGTGATTATCACCATCGGCTTAGAGCATTTGGAAGAGGCATATATGGACGCTTCTTGCATGATGCGCTCAAATTCCTCTTCGATGTCTTTTGTCGTTTCCATAATATGTTGTTGTTTGTCACTCATGATATTTTTGAATTTCGGTCTCATCGCCAAGGAGGACGACATCAATGGCGGGAAGATAGTTGCGCCGCATGTACTTGTTCAGGTCTTCACGGTCGAAATAGGTCAGTTTGCCGCCGGGCGCATGGCGAGGGATAGCCCCCGCACTCACCAGTTTCTGAAACCACCCCTTCGACATGCCCATATATCGGGCTGCCTCGTCCGTGGTCAGCATCTCCTTGCGGACATAGTAGTTTTCTTCCAACCGTTCTATCCGTTGCTTCAGGCGGCTTATCGCCTCCTTGCCGATGTTTTCCAATGTCAGCAGACGCTCTTCTAACGTCTTTTCTGTTCCTGTCGCTTGATTTTCCATTTATATATAATATAATGTGTCATTTCTTGAATTTATATGTCTCTTATGCCCATACGCTCCTAAGTCCACGTGTCCAGCAAATGCTGGCTGACATTGCGGGTGATGAAATCTATGGGCAGCTTCGCGTAGATTTCTGTGGTTTTGATAGATGAATGCCCCATCATCACCTGAAGCACTTCCTTGGGTACGCCCTCTCCGAGGATGATGGTACAGGCGAAGGTATGGCGGCCTACATGACTTGATATGGGATATTTGCAGCCCAAGGCAAGACCGACACCTTTTAAAAACTGGTTGTATTTCTGCAGGCTTACGATGACAGGCTTGTTGTTCGTGCGTGCTAGTATCTTTTCGGTATAGGGCAATATCGGCACTATGAAGTTGCCGCCCGTCTTTACCCTATGCCCATCGATGTACTTGTAACCATTAATCTCCACTACATGTTGGCAGTAGTTGAACCTTTGTGCATCGGAGAATGCCATGCCCGTGAATATCTGGAACAGAAAGAAATCAAGGTACATGGAGGTGTCCGGGTCTGATGTTTCCTCACGCATCTTCTGGAGTCTAATCACTTGCTCCTTGGTCAGATGGGGACGCTGACTTCCTTCTCCCCGCTTGTCAACGAACCGGTCGTATGGGTTTTCTCTGATGAGACCGAGACGGAAGGCTTCGTTGACGTAGCTTTTCAGCCGTTTGTGGTAATTGTGGATGGCGGACTGGCTTCTCTGTATGGGCTGCTTGGTGACTGCGTCTTTCTCCTCCCGTAGGAAGAGGTCGAAGGCGTAAATCTTTTCCAGGGTCAAATGGTCGAAAGACCTGATACGGCCAAAACGACGCAGGGCTCCGAAAAGCGTCAAATGACCTTTACGGGTTCCTTCCGCAATGTTCCTTTCATTGATGCGCTGCTCAATCCATACCATGAAATTCCTCTTTGTCCTTTTCCCGTTGTCCATGTATGACTTGAACTTCTCAATGGTCATCGGATCGTTGTTCAGTTCCATCATGAAGATGATCTTGTCGCACTTGGAGGCAATGTCTGCCAACTGTTTGTTCAAGAGGCTTTGCTCTGGATGATTGACCACCATTCCGTGCTGCCACTGGTATGGAAGGAGCTTCACGCCAGTGTTGAAGTACGACCTGCCGCCTCCAATGCTCACGGAGACTTCTATGTTCCCCTCCTTTTCGTCAGTCGCTCTTTTCTTTCTGTCAAAGATTAATTTTACATGACTGCTCATAGTTTGATGATTTTTAATAAGACATATTATTGTTTTTTGATACAAAAATACTTTGGTTTCAGACTTTATCAATGGATGTCATGTAGAGATGTTTGTACTCTCTACATGATTATCTACGTTTAGGTGCGCCAGCGCACACTTTTTCCGGCACGTTATCTATATATGAACGCTGATTGAAGTGAAGTGTGTTGCGTTCCGGCTACGACTTCCATGCCATTTCCTTCACTCAATCTATATATACACGCTGATTGCAGTGAAGTGTTTTCAAACAATAGTCCAGAATCCTCTCATACTTGGCTGATTAGGCAACCGCCAGTCCTGTCACCATTACTTTATGGCAACGGAACTGGAATGTTACTATCAGTCTTGCTTGTTCGCCTCTTCTTCGAAGTAATGCTTCACATCTTCATAGATGATATAGTTCCTGTTGATTCGGGCGGAATGGCTATTTTTCGGACGAAGGCTGTTTCCGTCCTTCCCTGACATACTACTGTCTCCCTTTACGCGGCAGACAGCCTTGGACAGCTTAGACGCAGTCATCGGGTTGCCGGGTTTGGTGAACAGAAATCCACCCTGTTCCATCACTTTCTGCCAATTCCCTACAATCCGGTTGTTGCTGCACAGGGCATCAAGGAAGATGGCTATCTTATTCGTGTTGGCCACACGAACATGGAAGCCACGCTCGCATCTGAATAAGGATTCGAGGATTTGACGTACCTCTTCCCGGCTTTGCGCGTTGAAAATAGAGTGATGCCACGCTATGTATGTGAGTGCGGCCATTTCCTCATTCGAGAATCGGCACCCCAAGATGAGCGGCGGCTGCCCGGAATAAGGCGAGGCTGGAACACTTGCGTTGCCCTTGGGATAGAGCGCGTGGTCAATCATACGAAGGATGTCACTGGCACCAAAGCCAGGCTTGGTGAGGTCTGCCCTCAGCAGCGTCTCTTCCCCCTGGAAGACCTTGCGCACTTTCCATAGGTTGGCGGCATGACTGTTACGGCAGCTCGCATCGGCATTGTCGATGTGGCGGTGCTGAATGCAGAACAGTTCGATGAAGTCGTTCTGCTTCATGCCTTTCTTAACAACCTCTGTCAGATACAGGTCCCTTGCCTTGGAGAACAACAACTGAAGCTCGCCGGTTGCATCATAGTTACTTGCTGCGTGGCAATCTGCCACTGTTTCTGTCTTGGAGGAGATGAATTTTTTTTTCTCCTTTCATCATGTTTGATTTCTTCATGTTTTTGTTTTTTAGATGTTTATATATATCTTTTACCAATATTGAATGTCTTTGAAATGAAGTTCTCATAGGGTACGTATAAGGACAGGGAGTTTTGCCAGTTAATTCCGTCGGCTGGTGTCCCACCGTAACAGCAATGGTGTTTTGGCAGGCCTGCTACCTTTGGCTAGTAGTTATGACAAATAAAGAAACGCATGGCAGATAAAGATATTACCACCATGCAAGTCGTTTTTGTTAAAGATGGTTGTTATAGTACGTTATTTTCATTTGCAAATATAGCATTCATACACTGAACAATGAAAGAGGGCGAAAAGAACATGCCTTTTCGCCCTCTTTGCGTAACAAAAGATTTTTTTCATTTCCATACTCCCATAAGCTGCTCGTTGACGCTGCGCTTTATGAATTCAATGGGCAGCTTTGCGTAGATTTCCGTTGTCTTGATGGAAGCATGCCCCATCATCACCTGAAGCACCTCCTTGGGTACACCCTCGCCAAGTATGATGGTACAGGCAAAAGTGTGCCGGGCAACATGGCTGGTCAACGGGAACTGGCATCCCAACGCCATGCCCACGCCCTTCAGGAACTGGTTGTACTTCTGGATCGTGTTGATGACGGGCTTGTTCTTCGTGCGCTTCAATATCTTCTCCGTGTAGGGCAAGATGGGCACCACGAACTCTTCACCCGTCTTCAGCCTATGGCTGTGGATGTAGTTGCGTCCGTCGAGGTTGATGACGTGCTCTTCGTAATCGAAGTCGGCGGCATCAGAGTATGCCATGCCCGTGAAAATCTGGAAGAGGAAGAAGTCGAGATACTTCCTGCTCATGTTGTCTGCCGCATTGTCTCTCATCTCCATGAGTTTCTTCACCTGCTCTTTCGTGAGATGTGGACGCTCTCCGTTCTCGCCCCGTTTGTCGATAAACCTCTGGTAGGGGTTTTCCTTGATGAGACCGAGACGGAAGGCTTCGTTGACGTAGCTCTTAAAACGCTTGTGGTAGTTGTGGATGGCGGACTGGCTCCTGACTATGCGCTGCTTTGTCTCGGGGTCCTTCTCCTCGCGCAGGAAAAGGTCGAAGGCATAGATATTCTCGAGTTTCAGGTCCTCGAACGTGTTTATCTTGCCAAAACGCTCCAGGGCCTTGTAGGTCGTCTTGTGTCCCTTCCTCGTGCCTTCCCTCAACACACGCTTCTCCAAACGCTCATGCATCCAGTCAAGGAAATCGCGCTGCTCCTTCTTCTTGTTCCGGGGAAGACGCTCCCTGAAATTCTCGATTGTCATGCGCACTTCCTCCATCTCCATACCGAGGATTATTTTTTCGACCTCAGCTACCTTTTTTGCTACCATTGCGTTATACTCGATTTTTTTCGGGTGCATAGTAACAATTCCGTTGTCCCACTGCCGTCTGTTGACCCTTACCCCTGTGGATAGGTAAGACCTCTTGCTGTTTAACGTAACTTGCACTTCTACAGTGCCTTCCGCCTTGTTGGAGGCTTCTCTCTTGCGGTCAAAAACCACTTTTACTCTTTTATCCATTATAGTAGCAATTTTTAGGGGGCTGGAGCAGATTTGGTATCAAAAGCCGTCCCAGTGGAAGGAGGTGTTCTGGTAAAATGCAGCCCATAGCCCAGATTTAACAACTAAGCCACAAAACTACTGCCTTTACCTCATTGCTAACCTAACCTGTTAATAATCAACTATTTGACTTTGAATGTGGACATGAAAAAAGGACTTCCGAAGAAGTCCTTTATTTCTGACCCTTAGGGCTTTACTGTGACTCGCATGGGGCTCGAACCCATGACCCCAACATTAAAAGTGTTGTGCTCTACCAGCTGAGCTAGCGAGTCATCGCAATGCTCTTTTGTCAAAAAGCGGTGCAAAGGTACGCACAAATTTTGAAATAACCAAATTATTTAGCGTTTTTTTGCTATTTTTGCGCAGATTTTGTCGTATTTTCGCTTTCCAAGTCCTTTTCTTCCTCTTCTTTCACCACATATCTCTTGTAATATGCAATGAGCAGGGTGGTGAGAGGAAGGGCTACGATGAGACCGATAAATCCTAACAATGCACCCCATACCGACAGTGACAACAACAGAATGGCAGGGTTGAGTCCCATTGCCTTGCCCATAATCTTTGGGGTGAGCACCATGTCGGTGATGGCCTGGACAACTACGAACACTATGACTGCCGAACCGAATATTATCCAGAAATTCTCGCCTGTATCCACTGCCTTAAGGGCTGAAAGAAGTATCATCGGTATGAAGGCAAAGCCATGAAGGTAGGGCACAAGGCTCAGCAGACCGATGAGTATGCCAAGACCGATGGCCATCGGGAAACCGATAATGGTGAATCCTATGCAGAACAGAATACCTATACATAAGGCCACAAGACTCTGACCACGCACGTAGCTGTCGAGTTGTGTCTCTACATCGTCCATCAGTGAGCGCCAGAACGGGCGACTCTTCTTGGGGAACATCCTGATGAATCCTGCCGAGAGTGTCTCGTAGTCCAAAAGGATAAAGAAGAGGTATATAAGTGTGACCATCGACGTGATGATACTGATGATTACGGTGGCTGTCTGGGTGATTACGTCAAAAAGGCGCGGCATAGCCTTGCGGATGGCGTCGGTCACCTCCTTGTTCTCGAAAAACTTCTGTATCTCGCCGCCGTTCTCGTCAATCCAGTTGCGGATGGCGAGCGGGAAGTTTTTTATGTGCGTTGTCTCGTGGAGATAGCGTGTCACCAATTCGCCGAGTTTTTCAAACTGCTCAATCATCGGGGGGATGATGAGATAAATGATTCCCGCAATCACGCCGATGACAAACAATAGGGTGACGATGATGGATAATGCGCGTCCCGGCACGTGCAACCTGTTTTGCACAAACTTCACTATCGGGTAGAGCAGGTAGGCCAGCAGCCATGCGATGAAAAAGGGCAGCAATACACTGCTCAGGTAGTTAGTCACAAACAGTATGGCGCCAACCAGTAAAGTGATGAGCATACCTCTCACGAAGCGGTCGAATGTGATAGTCTTTTCCAGCATATTTCCTTATATATATGTTAAGTTATCTGACTTTTGGGTGCAAAATTACAAAACGGAATTAAAATTTGCAAAGATTTTGCCGATTTTTTTGATACTTTGCCAATAATTGTGTACATTTGTGGCCAATATGGGCACATTATACATCATTCCCACCCCCGTGGGCAACATGGAGGATATGACATTCAGGGCCGTAAGGATACTTAAGGAAGTGGATCTGATATTGGCCGAGGACACCCGTACATCAGGTGTCCTGCTGAAGCATTTTGGTATTGAAAACCGCTTGATGTCGCATCATAAGTTTAATGAGCACGAAACCTCGGCATCTGTCGTTGAGCGGCTGAGGGGAGGGCAGAACATCGCTTTGATAAGTGATGCCGGCACGCCTGGAATCAGCGATCCCGGTTTTTATCTTGTGCGCGAGGCAGCCAAGGCGGGGATTGATGTATTCACACTTCCGGGGGCAACGGCATTCGTTCCGGCACTGGTGACGAGTGGAATGCCTTGCGACCGCTTTGCCTTCGAGGGTTTTTTGCCACAGAAAAAGGGTAGGCAAACCAAGTTGGAGTCGTTGCGGAATGAGCTGCGCACAATGATATTCTATGAGTCGCCCCGCAGATTGGTGAAGACCCTCTCTCAGATGGCGGAGGTGTTCGGTGGCGGGCGTCAGGCTTGCGTATGCCGTGAGATATCTAAGATTCATGAGGATTGCCAGAGGGGCACCCTTGAGTCGCTCGCCGGGCATTTCACCGAGCAGGAACCCCGTGGAGAGATTGTGTTGATAGTGGGTGGTGCCGACCCTGAGGCAGTGGCGGCAGAGAAGAACGCCGTTGAAGAATCTTCGGAGGATATGCCAAGAAAGAAAAGCAAATACCAATTGAAGATGGAAAGAAGGAAAGATTGAAAGATTGAAATATTGAAATATTGAAAGATTGAAGATTGAATAATTTAAAAAAGTAGAAGATATGAAGAAACTGATTATTGCATCTCTGTGTCTGGCAACCTTGGCAGGGTGTCAAGACAATAAGTCGAAAGTGGATAATGCAGTCACCGCAGAGCGTGACTCGCTCAACAAGGTGATTGCACAGAAAGACAACGAGATTAATGACATCATGTCCACATTCAATCAGATTGAAGAGGGACTGCGTGAAATCGGACAGGCTGAGGGTCGAATAAGTGTTGCAAGGGATGGTGAAGGCGCCAACCGCACTCAACGCATTGCCGAGAATATGCAGTTTATACGGCAGACCATGCAGCAGAACCGTGAACTCATCGACAAACTGAGAACACAGCTTCGCGAGAGCAGTATCAATGGCGAACAGCTCAAGAAGACTATCGAGAGTTTGGCATTGCAACTGGAGGAAAAGGACAAGGAGTTGCAGCAGTTGCGCGCTGAACTTGACGCCAAGGACATCCATATCATGGATTTGGACGAGAAGATTGCCAATCTCAACACCAACGTGAGCAACCTGTCGAGCGAAAGTGCCAAGAAGAGCGAGACTATCAGTGCCCAGGACAAGCAGTTGCACACGGCATGGTTTGTGTTCGGCACAAAGAAGGAACTCAAGGACCAGCAGATCCTAAAGAATGGCAAGGTGCTGCAGGGCAATTTCAACAAGGAATACTTCACTAAGGTGGATATACGTGTTGACAAGGAAATCAAACTCTATTCGCGCTCAGCCAAGATGCTTACATCCCATCCTTCATCCAGCTACACCCTTCAGCGTGATGCCAACAAGCAATATGTTCTCCGCATCACCGACCCGCAGCTCTTCTGGAGCACAAGCAAGTATCTCGTGATACTGGTTGACTAAAAAGATACATTATTATATATATAATTAAGGTGCAGCCTCGGCAATCGTGGCTGCACCTTCAATTATATATACTTATATTGTTTTGAACAAGTCTTCCATGGTGATAACCTTTTGTATGTTGCCTGAGTATTCATTAAAAAGTAGTCCGAATGTTGTCACGAGAGTTAGGTGGAGGGTCTTGCGGCATTTCGTCTCATCCCTGAATACGCTCATCTTATGCCTAAGTTGCTTGTCGTAAGATGAAGTGATGGTGTATTCGTCCTCGGAGAACTTCATCTCGCAGATGTTAATGATGTTGTCAGCCCTGTCAATCAGCATGTCAATCTGTGCTCCCTCATTCTTTTGCTTGCTCGACCATGGTGATGACTCTGTATGTACACCGCTAATACCCAAGGCATGCTTTATCTGGCGGATGTGATAGAAACAAAGAGTCTCAAAAGAGAAACCACGCCATGCAGTGAGTTGGTGCGACTTGATGTTTGCTTGCCAAAAGTTCTCGTCACTTGTCTTGTTCCCCTCTACAAATGATAGATAGAACATACTGAAACTGTCAACAAGACGATAGAACACCATTCGTTTCGGATGGTCATATTTTACATAAGTTGATATAAAATCGCTCACTTCAAGTGCTTTTAGTGATGACGAAAGTCCGCCCCCATCAGGCAGCCCCGTCTTTTCGGCTATCTCCTTGCGGGTATATCCCTGACGTTTTGTAGCAAGCAATCTTATGATTTTCTCACATTCCTCTGTATTGGTGAAAAGGGAACCATACAGTCTGGCAAACTCTTGCTTGAGTTTGGCCGAGCGGTCAAAAAATAACATATCTATATTTTGCGCAAGGCTCACACCTCGTTTGAGCAATGACATGTAGAAGGGGATACCGCCGATAGCCATATAGCATTGCAATTGTTCGTATCTTGACATCACGATACCATTAGCCTTATAAAAAGACTCACATTCAGCAAGGTTGAACGGCATAAGTTTTATTTTATTCGTTACTCTATTGTACAGTCCACCCTTATTATTAATCAGTTTATCTGATATCCATGATGTGGCAGAACCACAAACAATGAGCATAAGGTTGTCCTGATGTGCGCCCCATCCATTCCAAAAATGTTCGAAAGCTGTAAGTAAACCAGAGCGTGGCGTGTCCATCCAAGGCAACTCATCAATGAATATTACCTGCCTGTCCTTGGACTGTTTATTACGAAGAAGCCTGATGAGTTCGTCAAAGGCATCAAACCATGTCTTTGGAATCTCGTTTAATTTACTGCCATATTGAACAAGACTACCGTAAAAAGCCCTGAGCTGTTGGTCAACAATTTTTTCTGCAGATAATTCAAACGGAGACAATCCCGTATGGCAAAAGGCAAATTGCTTCTCAAACATCTGTCTGACGAGATATGTCTTGCCAACTCGCCTTCTTCCATATATAACTGCAAATATCGGTCTGTCAGAGTGATACAGCTCTTCCAACTCTTTCCGCTCTCTTTCTCTTCCAATTAATTTGTTTGCCATAAATTACGTGTTATTTTGCTGCAAAGGTATGAAAAATACCATTTCGCGCAAAATAATATCACGCTATTTTGCGCGAATTAACCAAAAATAACCATTTCGCGCAAAATTATCTCAATATTTGGCCATCCCCAAAATCCACAGAGGCAGTTTCTTGCGTCTTTGCCATTCTTCATTATTGCACATTTATCTGTTTGAAATAGGCTTTATATGTAGAAAAGCAGTGTGAATTATCATTTTTTAATTATCATTTTTTGGTAATGATGATAAAATACTGTATCTTTGCGCCAAAAACATAGGTATTATATGACAGATAACCCTTTTGTGACAAGTGGATATGCGGGACCAGAATACTTCTGCGACCGAGTAGAAGAAACGCAAACATTGGTGGACTTGCTCACCAATGGCAACAATGTTGCACTTATTTCGCCTCGTCGTCTTGGCAAAACCGACTTGATACATCATTGCTTCAACCAATTGGAAAAGCATTATGACTATTATACATTCATCATTGATATCTATGCCACTGACTCTGTGAGCGATTTCGTTAATGTACTCGGAAAATCCATCCTTGACTCTCTCAAACCTAAATACATAAACAATAATCCCGTATGGGGTATTGGAGTGGGCGCAACCGAATCACCATCTGTAACTCTTGACGAGATATTTGAGTATCTTGGCAATGCAGACCGCCACTGCTTTGTGGCAATTGACGAGTTCCAGCAAATCACACGCTATAAGGACAATAAGAACATCGAGGCCATGTTGCGCACGTATATTCAGCGATGTCCCAATGCCACATTTGTATTTTCCGGTTCCCAGCGCCATCTGATGGGAGAGATGTTTGTGTCCCCATCCCGCCCTTTCTATCAGTCAACAACGATATTCAATCTCCATGCCATCCCGCTCGACAAATACACGGAATTTGCAGAAAGGCAGTTCGCAATTAACGGGAACAGGAAAATATCTCGCGACGTGGTTGAGGCTATATACAATCAATTCAATGGTGTGACTTCTTATCTACAGAAGATTATGAATATCCTTTATATGAAGACGTCACCTGGAACTACATGTCATTATGAGATGATTGAGTCAGCAATACAAAGTTATCTCCAGCTATCGACCGATACATACGAGGCATTATTGTGCCAGATGCCTGAGAAGCAACGTAATGTATTTTTAGCCATTGCTTCGGAGCGTAGGGCAAAAGCCATTTCCAGTTCCGCATTTGTGAAGAAGTACAACCTTCCATCTGCCAGTTCGGTGGTATCTGCCATAAAGGGACTTGTTGAAAAGGATTTCGTCACCCACGAAAAGAATGAATACTACGTCTATGACCTTTTCTTCCAGCTATGGATCGAAAAATGTTATTTAGGATAGATTATAGAGCCGGTCTGAAAAATAATTTATGGTCTCAAATTCCGACTTTCAGTGTTTCTCAAGAACCAAAAGGCTATAATGGAAATGCAGAGACAGATATTAGATCGACTTGGCACAAAGGAATGACTGTTGTTGCATGTACTGAACAGAGTGAATTGATTATTTCACTAAGGCTACTCAGTATTAATCACTAAGGCTATTATTAATTAAAGTGAAGCCCCTGTTTGTGTTATGTTCCCCACTGCGGTATGTACGTTCCGCAGTGGGGAATATACGTTCCGCAGTGCGGTATGTACATTCCGCAGTGCGGAATATAAAACAGAAGCCTGTCCTGACATAATTATGATGGCTATAGTGATTACTTTATGACAACTGTTATCAAACATTCACTACTGCTATCCACATACCATAACAATACCCATTCACTCTCTCGTACGCGCGCGCGCACGCGCTCTATAAATTTTCATTTTCTTCTATCACTTCTATCACTAATAGACTTAAACTCCACATTATCAGATGTTTAAATAGTGATAGAAGGAGTGATAGAAGTGATAGAAGAAAGGTGTTTTAGCTCAAATATCATAGTAAATTAACATGTTTTAGCCTGATTTTTCCTCCTGAAACCACTCATTCCATGAGGTGATGGGTAATTACAAGCTAATATTTCAATATAGTATATATAATAAGGTGTACGTGAAATATGTTACAATATTAAAAAGAATACGTGTCATTTATTTGAAATTTGTTACTTTGTGCCCGAAAAGTGTTAAAAAATGGAGTAAAATCATGGAAAATAGTAGAAATATGACAAGAAATGCACTTTTTTTTGCATTTTCTTATAAAATTGTTTGGCTATTAAATTTATTTAGTATAAATTTGCACCGATTTTTATAAAGTTAGTTTAAAAAAGAGAGAGATTTTATGGAAAAAAGAATCAAAATGCTTTTTGCCTGCCTTTTCCTCTTTGTGGGAATGGCAATGGCACAAACGAAAGTCTCCGGAACGGTTCTGTCGTATGAGGACAATGAACCAGTAGTAGGAGCTGCCGTTAGAGTAGTAGGCACCAATATTGGTACCGTAACAGACTTGAACGGTAAATTTGCTATCACTTGCCCTGCTGGCAAGAACACACTCAACATTTCATACGTTGGTATGGAACCTGTAGAGGTAAGTGCACGTGCGAATATGCGTATCCTCCTTAAGAGTGATGCTAAGAATCTTGACGAGATTATCGTCGTGGCTTATGGTACAGCCAAGAAATCAGCATTCACCGGTTCTGCCGCTGAAATCAAGACTGCTGACATCACAAATCACGTAAGCTCTACTGGTACAAGTGCCCTTGTAGGTAAAGTAGCTGGTATTCAGGCAACAACATCTTCTGGCGAGCCCGGTTCTGCCCCGACTATCCGTATTCGTGGTATCGGTTCGCTGAGCGCAAGCTCTGCACCTCTTTATATTGTAGATGGTGCACCTTATGAGGCTGGTATTGCCAACATCAACCCTCAGGATATCGAGTCAATCTCTGTATTGAAGGATGCCTCGGCAAGTGCCATCTACGGTGCACGTGGTGCCAATGGTGTTGTCATCATCACAACCAAGAAGGCAAAGGCTGGACAGGATGCACAGATTACCTTCGACGCTAAATGGGGTTCTAATTCACGCCTTGTTCCGCAGTATGATGTGATCGACGATCCTGCTCAGTACTACGAGACACAATATCGTGCGATGTTCAACTCTAAGTACTACAATGGTTCGACAATGGAGGAGGCATACGCATTTGCCAACGCCAACCTCTTCAATTCAGCTAACGGTGGTCTTGGTTACAACATCTATACTGTGCCAGAGGGTGAAAACCTGATTGGTACTAACTTTAAGCTTAACCCTAACGCCAAGATGGGATATAGCGATGGCGAATACTACTATACAGCAGACAACTGGTATGACGAGACATTCCACAACTCATTCCGTCAGGAGTATAACCTCACTGTATCAGGAAGTTCCGACCGTCTGCGCTATTTTGCCAGCGTTGGTTATCTGAACGATGGTGGTATCGTAAACAACTCAGACTACAACCGTTATACAGGTCGTACAAACGTGGAGTATCAGGCTAAGCCATGGATTAAGTTCACAACCAACCTCGGATTCACTCACTCCGACAGCCAGAAGGCCGCTATTTCAGACACATGGGGAAGCTCGGGCAACGTGTTCTACATCTGTAATATGATGGCTCCTATCTATCCTCTTTATGTACGTAATGCCGACGGAACAATCAAGACCGACAACGGCCGCATTGTATATGACTCCAACCAGACCAACCAGAAGCGTCCTTCTGTTGTGGGTAATGCTGTCCGTGACAACGAATACAACCAGAACAAGATCTACCAGGATGTGTTCACTGGTCAGTGGGCAGCCGTTCTGACTCCCATCGACGGTCTTAACCTTACTGCAAACTTCAGTGTTTCTAACATCACCAACCGCCGCAGTAACCTTCAGAGCACATTCGGAGGTGGTTCATCTGTTGACGGTGCAGTGGGTATAACATCCAATCGCTATTTCACTACCAACCAGCAGTATCTTGCCAACTATGCCAAGGCATTCGGCAAGCATGACATTGCAATCCTCGCTGGTTATGAGCAGTATAACTACAAGGAGCAGTATCACTATGGATACAACGACCACCTCTACAACCCGTTTGTAGGTGAGTTGTCAAATGCTGCCGGTACTTCTCAGAAGTCATTGTCTTCATATACAGATGATTATATGACAGAGGGTTTCCTCGGTCGTGTACAGTATGACTATGATGACAAGTATTTCGCAACAGTATCTTATCGTCGTGACGCATCTTCAGTGTTTGCTCCTGGCAAGCGTTGGGGTAACTTCGGTTCATTCGGTGTTGCCTGGCAGATGAACAAGGAGAAGTTCCTTGAGAATGTGAAGTGGATTGACCAGTTGAAGCTCAAGGTGAGCTACGGTCTTACTGGTAATGACAACCTTTCAAGTATCTCATACTATCGTCACGCTTATGCTGACATGTATTCAGCTACGTACAACGAGGACACCAAGTCATATGGTGTGACTATGGTTCAGATGGGTAATCCAGACCTTACATGGGAGAAGATCAAGTCTTGGAACTTCGGTATTGACTTTGAATTGTTCAAGAGCCGTTTGTCGGGTACTATTGAGTACTATACCCGCAACTCTTCTGACATGCTCTACATCAAGGACCTTCCTCTTTCATCAGGTTCGGTAGTAAGCTCTTATCCAGTGAACGTTGGTTCTATGCGCAACCAGGGTATTGAGTTGACATTGAACGGAACTATCATCCGCACTCGTGACATCAACTGGGACGTAAACTTCAACGTAACACACAACAAGAACAAGATTACAGAGCTCGATCCCTCAATCGCAGAGGACGGAATGAAGTATGCTACCCGTATCATCAAGGTGGGCGGTACTGTTTATCAGGCATATCTCTATAAGTATGCCGGAGTTGACAAGACCGACGGTAAGGCTACTTGGTACAAGGATACATTTATCGGCAAGGATGGCAAGGAGGTAGCTTCTGTCAAGGATGCCAACTACGACCACACTGAGACTACAACCACTAAGGACATCACAAAGGCCACTAAGTATGACTGTGGCACAACACTTCCTGATTTCTACGGTGGTTTCGGCACAACATTCAATGCCTACGGATTTGACTTGGCTGCACAGTTCTCATTCCAGCTCGGAGGTAAGATCTACGACGGTACATACCAGTCGTTGATGCACAATGGTCAGAGCCAGGGTAATGCCATGCACAAGGATCTTCTCAACGCATGGAGTCCTGAGAACCCCAACAGCGACATCCCACGTCTGAGCACTGCTGCTGCTGATGACCCAGGAGTTGAGTCACAGTCACCTCAGGATCGCTTCCTCACAAGCTCTAACTATCTGTGTCTGAACAACCTGACACTTGGATACACATTACCCAAGAGCATTATCGCTCCTCTGCAGCTTACCAACGTACGTATATATGTATCAGGCGAAAACCTCTTCCTGCTCACCAAGCGCAAGGGTCTTGACCCACGTTACAACTATGGTATCGGTGGTATGACTTCTGGTTCGGGTATGGCATCAGGTAGCTATAGTGGTACTCGTGCCATCACTGCTGGTATCAGCCTCAATTTCTAATTGGTTAACATCGCAAAAATACAGAAATGAATATGAAGATATATAAGATTTCAACAATGGTGCTCGGAGGATTGATGCTTGCATCTTGCTCCGACATCGACGAACAGATATATAGTGGCGGTGCCTTCAGTAAGGAACAGTCGCAGGATATCGTCAATGCCATTCCTACCCGTGTAGAGGCAACATTCAATGGTATGTTCACCTTTATGGGTAATCCTGCACAGAACTATGGAACCCGTTTCAAAGATCCACGCGCCGATGACTTCGGATTTATTATGATGGCATTGTCACAGGATTTCGAAGGTGCCGACATGATTGGTGCCGACAACGGATATAACTGGTTCTCTGCAGCTTGTGAATACTCATCACGTACTCCCAGCTACGCCAATCCTTACATCCGCTATGTGACTCCTTACACTCTCATCGGTATGGTGAAAGACATTCTTGCCACTATACCCGAGGATACTGAGGATGCAAGCCTCATCAACATGAAGGCTCAGGCAAAGACTCTCAGGGCATACAGCTATCTGTCGTTGGCTCCTTATTTCCAGGGCAGCTATGAGACAAGCAAGGACAAGCCTTGCGTGCCTGTGCTTAGCGACTCAGTTGACGTGACAAACAACCCGCGCGCCACTGTTGAGCAAGTTTATAATGTAATAGTTGAAGACCTCACATGGGCTATTGACCATCTCGACGAGACACGTTCTTCCAAGGCATACGTGAATGCCAATGTTGCTTACGGTCTGCGTGCCCGCGCTTATCTCGCAATGGGTAAGGGTGCCGAGGCTGCCGCTGATGCCGAGAAGGCTATGCAGGGATATGAGCCTGCATCTATCGCAGAGGTTAGCGTTCCTACATTCTGTGATATGGAAGAGCACAACTGGATTTGGGCTATCGACATTACCGACGACCAGGCCAACTACTACGGATATGCCACTGCTCCATCATGGCTTTCTTCATTGTGCGGCGATGGCTATGGAGCTGCCTGCGGTACTACTGCAATGATCAATAAGCTTCTGTGGGATAAGATTCCTGCAACTGACGTTCGCAAGGGATGGTGGATTGACGAGAACCTCCATTCTCCCAACTGGGCTGACCTCACATGGGGTACTGCCAAAGGCGACGAGATTGCAAACCTAGTATTGGACGATGGTTCAAAGGTTGAACTTCCTCCTTATACCAACATCAAGTTTGGCATGAAGTCGGGCGTTGGTTCTACATTGAATAACAATGACTGGCCCTTGATGCGTGTTGAGGAGATGATTCTTATCCAGGCTGAGGGTTATGCCATCAGCGGCAACGAGGCTAAGGCAAAGGAAATCCTCACAAACTTTGTGAAGACATATCGTGACCCCAACTACACTATTCCTTCTGGACGCACACTGCGTGACGAGATTTGGTTCCAGCGTCGTGTAGAGCTTTGGGGTGAAGGTTTCGCTGTCAGCGATGCCCGCCGCCTTAACAAGCCTATCGTTCGTTTCCATGGTCCTAACACCACCAACTATGCAGATGCATTCCAGTTTAATATCGCCGCTGATGATGGTTGGTTGAATATGCGCTTCCCACAGTCGGAGAAGGATAACAATCAGGCTATTGTGGATAACGAAGAAGGTTCGCTGCCTGTAGCAGGTCAGAATCCTGAACTTCGTGACGGTGTGACCGATTAATTAGTGATAACATTATTAATATAATAAAAGAAATATATGAAACTGAATAAGATATTTATGCTTGCAGGCATCGCAATGCTGGGCTTTGCAATGAGTTCATGTAGCGATGATGACAATGACTACACTCCTGGTGAGCCAGTTAGTGCCGACTGTCCTGCCGTTTCATTCGTAGCAGAGGAGACTGGAAAGTCTATTGAGCTCGACCCTACAGATCCAACAGAGGTGACATTCACTGTTACCCGCGAAAAGGCTGATGCAGCTGCCAGCTACAACCTGACAGTGCTCAGCAACACCGACGATGTGTTTGTTGTGCCCGCAACTGTTGATTTTGCAGCAGGTGCCAAGGAGGCTACTGTTAAGGCAACATTCAACAATGCAGAGGTTGGCAAGACCTATTCATTCGAGGTTGCCCTTGACGATGAAGTGGTTAATCCTTATAAGTCTTCTACTAGGAAATCATTTACCTTCAAGGCTGTGCGCGTGAAGTGGAACAGTCTCGGTAAAGGTCAGTGGATTGACGGTTTCTTGTATGGATTTTGGGATGAAGCAGAGATACAACAACGAGATGACAAACCTCAGTATTTCCGTGTTCAGAACATCTATACCGATGAGTTTGTAGCTTCAGCTGGTGCAGCCCCAGCCAGTTATGAGCCATGGTTTGTATTTATGGTCACAAACAGTGGAAAAAACGTAACTTGGGACGGATGGTTCAGTATTAACACTATACATCCATCATATGGCGCAGAAGTGAAAGCCTACTTGCCATCGGCACTTGATGAAAGCATGGCTGGTGACGATGCTGCAAGTGTAGTACACTACGACGATAACGGGAATATCACATATTTTGAGCTCATGCCATATATGTATATGGATGGCGTTGGAGGTTGGGGATTGAAACCTCATTATGTTGCATTCCCTGGCTATGATTTGGCTTCAGAGTTGGGATTCTAATAACAATTAGAGTGCCACCAAAAATAATATCTTAAGGCAAGAGGGATGGCATTGTTTGCCATTCCTCTTGTTTGTTTCTAATAACCATCATAAATATCATCTGTATTATGAGAAAAGGGATTTTATTACTGTTATCATTCTTCTTGATAGCTTCGGCAGCTTCAGCCAGAACCATCAATGAAGAGAAGGCAAAGAAAATCGCTATTGACTTTCTGACCAGTAAACGACATATAAACACAGACGTGATGATATGCAATCCATACGTATCAACAAGGTCGGTAGTTAGTGAAGCGGGGTATTACATATTCAATTCCACCGACGGCAAGGGATTTGCCATAGTGGCAGCAGAGGACGAATTGCCAGAGATAATAGGTTATTCAGCCACAGGGCACATTGACAGTCAGGCAATGCCTGACGCACTCAAACTTTTTCTTGATTCTTATTCGCAATATGTTGAGGATATCAGAAATGGCATTGCCGTAGCAAGTGATTACTCAGCTACTCGCTCAAGCGATCTTCCTGCCGAAGTAGAACCTATTGTGAAGACACAATGGAACCAGCCAGCCCCCTACAACAAGTATTGTCCCGATGATTGTCCGGCGGGTTGTGTGGCTGTGGCTATGGGTCAAATCATGAACTATCACAAATGGCCTAATGTAGGAACGGGAGCATCATTTACCACCTATGACGGTAAAGCCATAAGCGTGGATTTCTCAAAGAGTGAATACAGATGGGACTTGATGAAAAACACCACGAAAGAACTTAAAGAAGACGAGGAAGCAGCTGATGCCGTGGCAAAGTTGCTGTTCGACTGTGGAATAGCTTTGAAAATGAATTATTCCAAGAATGGAAGTAGCGCATTTGATAAAAATGTACCTTTGGCATTGTTCAATTTCTTTGGATATAAGCATACCACTTTGGTGTATGACAGTCCTGATTATTATTCGTCTAAGGAGGAATGGTTAGTGAAAATGAAGCAGGAGATAGTAGATGGTCGTCCCATTTATTATAGTGCATCTTCACCCAAAGGAGGAGGCCAGGATGCTGCAGGACATGCATTTGTCATTTCAGGATATGACGAAAAAGACCTTGTGCATGTAAACTGGGGTTGGGGAGGTAAGGACGATGGCTACTACGACATATTCCGCCTTGATCCAGGTGCCTATGCCTTCACGGATGGCCAGACAGCTATTTATGGTATTGTTCCTAACACCGACGGAATTGACGGCGACTATCTGCCTTTGCCAGCTATAGCCCCCATTGAGACGGATGCAACTGAGTTGGCAAGTAGCGGCACTGGATATGAAAGTTTTAATATCAGTGTAGGAAAGATCTTCAACTTTAATCCCATGTCAGCCAAATGGTCATACGGTATTGGTTTATATGACAACAATGGCAACTTTATAAAGAAAATACAAAAGGGAAATTTCTCTATTAGTCTTGAGTCGTATTATTATCGTTCAGATATTGCTTTTGTTTGTTCATTACCATCTGATATTCAGGATGGTGAATATATCATAAAGATGTTTTTTAAATATAATGGTGATTTTGTAGAGCCAAGGGTTGAAGGTGGCAAGATGAATAATTATCTACACTTGGTGGTGGCTGACGGAAAGGTCACGATTGACAAGGAGCCTGTGACATCAGGTATATCCCAAGTGACTGTGGATGATATGTTGAAATCTTCTACTTCATACTTCAATCTCTCCGGCCAACGCCTTTCTTCACCCTCATCAGGTAATATTGTCATCCTCAAACAAGGAAACAATGTTCGCAAGGTTATGGCCCAATAAACGTAGTCTCCCTCATTCTATTATATTATTAAGGTGCAGCCCCGATTGCCGAGGCTGCACCTTTCTATTATATCAGGAAAACACAATGATTATATAAGCAGAGTCATATAAAGTGGGATGGATTGAACATATATTGCTTATTAGAATAAGCGGTTTTAGTTAAAAATCGCTTATTTCAATAAGCTTTTTTGGAAAGGAAATAATAGACCTATATCCACAATTGAGAATCACTTTCACCGGTTCGTCGCTTATTCAGATACTAAACGCTGATGCCGACCTCTCGCGCAGGGTATTGTCATATACTATGGAGGGGCTGTCCTTCAGGGAATTCCTTCATTTCTACAAAGGGATACAATTACCCAAATATTCACTTGAAGAGATACTCGGCAATGCCGATAATATATGTGCTGAGGTAAATGCTAAATGCCGACCAGTGAAAATGTTCGAAGAATATCTTAGGGTTGGGTATTATCCTTTCTATGATGGTGTGGAAATGGAATATTACAGCAGAATAGAGAATGTGGCTAATTTTATCATCGACCAGGAAATCACCACATTCTGCGGAGTTGACCCTGCATTCACGCGAAAACTGAAAGCAATGTTGCTTTTTCTGGCTGATAATCTGCCTTATGAGGTGAACATATCAAAACTAGCTTCTTATCTTGAAATAAACAAAAATACGGTAGTGAATTATATGAATGCCATGCAGCGGGCAGAATTGCTGCATCTTGTTTATTGCGACAACAAATCGGTAACCAAGATGCAGAAACCCGACAAGATATTCATTCACAACACCAATATGCTTTATGCTTTGTCGAGTCGCCTTGTAACAGGTACGATAAGGGAATGTTTTGTGGTTAACCAACTGAGTGTAAATCACACCGTGGAGTATTCCAAGAATGAGGGTGACTTCAGAATTGACGGGAAAGTGATACTGGAAGTGGGTGGCAACAAGAAATCATTCGATCAAATTGCCGATATTCCCGACTCATATATCCTTGCTGATGATATGGAATATCCCGTAGGCAAGAAACTTCCTCTATGGATTGTGGGGATGAACTACTAAAATTTATAAGGTGCAGCCCCGATTGCCGAGGCTGCACCTTGATTATTACAAATTTCTTAGCCAAATTGCGAAGAATCGGTCGTAAATAATAAACTTTCCATTGTATTTATATACAAACTCCCTTTCAATCAATGCCTTTAGGGCAAGGCTTACACTGCTTGAGGCAGGCAAACTATGACGATGGATGAAATCTTGCGATAGTACCGACTCCACTGCCTTGTCTCTTGCTATAGCAAGCAGCAATTGCGACTGATTATATGTGAGCGACTCGTAATAATTCAGAAATGCCACCTCTTGCTCCATTACCGATGTCATTATAGTATCATTTACAAGCCGAATATCAATCTCCCCACCAATATCATATAAACGATTTAGTATATGCTGAACATACCATGTCTGACCATCAACTACGTCATAAACATATCCAAATACATCCTCGCTTAACTTCATACATTTCTTCTCCATCAGGTTATTGGCAAATTCACAATACACCTTTTTGTCAATAGGTGAAAGAGAAAGCATCTGAGAACTTTGATAGAAAGGACGTTTGGCAGAAGTAAACATCTCTGCCATAATATGTTGCTTGCTTCCTGCAAATACAAAAACCACATTGGGAATGAATTGTATGTGTGAACGAAGCAATGCCTCAACATTCTTTTCAGGATATTCTGATATTTGTTGGAATTCATCTATTGCCACATATATTCTCTTATCGGAATCTTTGAGATAATCAAGTACATGCTTTAGCGACTCCTCTTTTTGTTCGTTAGAAACTGTTATTGAAAATGATGGCATCCCTGTCAGTTCATCAATTGACAACACTGGCTTATACGATGAAAAGAGTGTTGTTATCTTTCGCAAGACAGATTGTGAGGGGGTATCCAGTTTACCGATAACAGTCTTGGCGAAGAGCTCTACAAACTGCTGAAGGTTACGAGTTGCATTGATGTCCATATAAAAACATCTTATATCTGGATGTTCATTGGTAATTTGGGCAAAAGCATGATGAATAAGCCCCGTCTTGCCAATGCGTCGCGGAGATATGAGTGCAACGTTGCGCTCATTGTGCAGAGCCCTCATTATTGTCTCAGTCTCCTTCTGCCTGTCGCAGAAGTATTCGGCACCTTTGTATCCATAGATGACGAATGGATTATTCAATCGTTCCATATTTTATGTTACATGTTTTATGGAATGCAAAGATACGTCTTTTAATTAATAATTCCAAGAGATTAACATTATTTATTATTATTATTTATCACTTTTCTGTAATCTGATTATATAAGTGGAGTCATATAAAGCGGAATGAACAATGTGTTTCCCTTCACCCAGTAACTTGTTGTAAATCTTACGTTTCATATTAAAAATACACCAAAACAAGATTATTGCATGTAGCATATATACACCAAAACACAATTATTGTATATGGTTTTTATACACCAAAACAAGATTATCGGGTGCAAAGATAGTAATTTTACCATTTCCCTCCAAATATTTCAAGCATTTATTTTTGTTAATTTCTTGCATATCTTTTAGAAAATAATTACCTTTGCAGCAAATTATTAATTAATTAAAAATGAGAATACAATGATGAAGAAAACTACTGTTTTGTCAATCCTGTTGCTTTTTGCGCTATCAATTATAGCTGGCAACAGAAGTAAGAAAGAGATGCGTGATATTGCTGCCTCGGCTCTCGCAACATACGGTGTCGATGGAAAAGTGACAAGGGCACATTCTATTGTTGAGCCCAAACTCGAGTCGGAATCAGGACAATATGCCATCTACAGTGACGAGGTGGGAGGGTTCGTCATCGTGAGCAAGCGCGATGATGTGAGGCCTGTTCTCGGACGTTCGTTAGGCAAGTATGATGCGGCCAATATCCCTGATGGACTGCAGTGGTGGCTTGAGGCTACAGAGGCTGCACTGAAGTCGGGTGCAAGGGCTTCGGAAGATGCCGACATCCTTAAGGTGAGCGAGCCTGTTGACAACTTCGTCACCACTCTATGGAAACAAAGTTCACCATATAATAACCTTTGTCCCAAGGACAAGAATGATAATGCATGTCTCACGGGATGTGGCGCAACTGCCATGGCAATGGCAATAAACTATTTCAAATATCCTGATGCAGGCACAGGCACTGGTTGGTATTCAGTGCAGACTCCAGTGAATGGAGCCGACCCCATTATTGAGTCATTTGACAATGTGCCTATTGATGGGCAATATAAGTGGGATAAAATGAAAGATTCATATTCGAACAATGAAACAGCAAAGGAAGTCGCTACTCTGATGTTTGATTGCGGCAAGTCGGTGGATATGGAATATTCGGCTTCCGGAAGTGGATCCAAATGTGCTTCTATACCTCATGCCTTGGCGTATAATTTCAGCTACGACTCGTTGTCGGTAAACCATTATTTCCGCAATTATTTCTCAGATAAGGAGTGGTTTACATTTGTGCGCAATGAACTTGAGAACAAGCGTCCAATTATATATAGCGGAACGGACTTAAAAAACGGAGGCCACACATTCTTGTTAACAGGAATAAACACCGACGGAATGGTGTATATTAACTGGGGATGGGGCGGATTGGCCAATGGCTGGTTTGCTATTGATAATCTTTATATTGATAAGCTTGGTTATTATTTTGCATATAACCAGGAAATAGTAGTAGGACTAAATCCTCAAAAGACACCTGCCGAAGGATTAGAAAATACATCGGTATGGAGTTTTTCACCAAACTATAACTTTGCCTTATCCTCGAATGCGAGAAACGAGCTGTTGGTTAATGGTTTTTTCATTTTTAATCTCAGTTGGAGATGGTTTGTTGGTGAGCTGAGACTTATTATTGAGACGGAAGAAGAAACCCCCAAGACCACTGTTATACCTTTTAATGATCCTGGTGAGTATTACTATATGGCAGGTTATACAGGTGTTGGTGTTTCCGGAGCGCTTAATATTAGTCAATTGTTGACTGAAAGTGGTAAAGGCACTTTCAAGTTCCCCCAAGGTTTTTATAGGGTATATTTCCAGAAAAAGTCGGTGGAAGAGAGTGACTGGCAGTTAATTAGAAAGTATGGCGGCAATTACTACTGCTATTTCTCGGTAGCTGCCGACGGAACGGTTAAGGTGGATAATGAGAACAGTCTGAGTGGCATACATGATGTTATATATTCTCCTGCCTCAAATGCTCAGACAACCATTTATTCGATTGACGGACGCAAGTTGGATTCCCCTTCCTCCTCAAATGTTGTCATAATGAAGAATGGCAAGGACGTGCGCAAGGTTATCAACGTCAATCGTTGACATTGCCATGATTAATTAACAAGCAGTTATCGTAGTATATAAAAAAGCCTTTGTATTTCCGTCCGTAAGATTTGGCGGAGATACAAAGGCTTTAAATATTTCGTTCTATACATACTGCCCTGCGTGGTGAGGCTTTTTCCATCAGTAGTGGTTGGGCATTGGTATGGAGATGATTCCGACCATCAGTGCGGAAAGCATCAGTAATAGTTTCCTTCTATACATGGTTTTCTCGTTATTATAAACTGTTATACATTTTTCCGGCAAAAATAAGAAAAAATCTCCATATCCACAAATAATTCTCTCTTTTTTATAAAAAATCAAAAGAAATATGTTTGTGAATAGCTCTATTTTGGAAAAAAGAATTATCTTTGTGGGCAAAATGACATAAGTATGATAAACAGAGAACTTATACAACCGGAATCAATTGTGGTTGTGGGTGGTTCGAATAACTACCACAAACCAGGAGGAGCCATCGTAAGGAACATCATTCAGGGTGGTTTCGAAGGAACATTGCGCATCGTCAATCCCAAGGAGGACGAGGTGCAGGGTATCAAGGTGTTTCACGATGTGAAGGAGTTGCCGCCTACGGAACTTGCCATTCTTGTCATACCGGCACGATTCTGTCCTGACACGGTGAAGACTCTTGCTGCGGAGAAGCAGACGAGGGCATTCATCATCATTTCGGCGGGATTTGGTGAGGAGACTGAAGAGGGGGCGCGATTAGAGGCTGACATCCTCGAGACATGTAGGCAATACAATGCTTCGCTTATTGGACCGAATTGCATCGGACTGCTCAACAACTGGCATCACAGTGTATTCACCAAACCCATTCCGAATCTTAATTCCAAAGGAGTGGATTTTATCAGCGGTTCGGGAGCCACTGCCGTGTTCATCCTTGAGTCGGCAGTGATGAAGGGATTGCAGTTTAATTCTGTTTGGTCAATAGGCAATGGCAAGCAGATTGGTATTGAGGATGTGTTGCAGTATATGGATGAGAATTTCAATCCAGATACCGATCCTACGATAAAATTGTTGTATGTGGAGAATATCTCCAATCCCGACAAACTGCTCTTCCATGCCAGTTCGCTTATAAGGAAAGGTTGTCGCATAGCAGCCATCAAGAGCGGTTCGAGCGAGAGCGGCAGTAGGGCTGCGTCATCGCATACTGGTGCCATAGCGTCGAGCGACTCCGCTGTTGAGGCTCTCTTCCGCAAGGCTGGAATAGTGAGATGTTTCTCTCGCGAGGAACTGACTACTGTGGGCTGCATATTTATGTGTGAGCCCCCCTGCCCCCCAAGGGGGGGTGAACCCAACGGCATCGCAATACCCCCCACCGGGGGGCAGGGGGGCTTCGCCATCGTCACCCATGCAGGCGGGCCTGGAGTCATGCTCACCGATGCCTTGTCGAAAGGCGGACTGCAAGTGCCGCAGTTTACGGGTGAGGCTGCCGAAGAACTTAAGTCGAAGCTCTTCCCCGGAGCGTCGGTTGCCAACCCGATTGATATCCTCGCAACGGGTACTCCCGAACAACTCGCCACTGCCATCGACTACTGTGATAACCGATTCGACGAGGTGGATGCCATCATGGTTATCTTCGGAACACCGGGCCTCGTGAAACTCTTCGAGACATACGACGTGCTGCACAAGAAAATATTGGAATGTAAGAAACCTATATTCCCCATCCTTCCGTCATTGCATACTGCCGGCCCTGAGGTGGCAGAGTTCCTTAAAAAAGGACATGTCAATTTCAGCGACGAGGTTACTCTGGCTGTGTCGCTCTCGCGTATCATCTCCACTCCAAGTCCCGCTCGTCCCGAGATAGAGCTCTTCGGTGTGGATGTACCTCGCATTCGTCAGATAATATCCGAGATAAAGGAAGATGGATTTGTCGAGCCCCAGGTGGTGCGCCAACTCTTCGGGTGTGCCGGCATACCGATGGTGCCCGAGAAGGTGAGCGACGACAAGCAGCAGCTCATCGAGTTTGCTAATAAGATTGGTTATCCAGTAGTGGCGAAGGTGGTGGGACCGATTCATAAGAGTGATGTTGGCGGAGTGGCGTTGAATATCCGTACCGAGAAACATCTTGCCTTGGAATTTGAGCGCATGATGGAGATTGAGGGAGCCCATGCCGTGATGGTGCAGAAGATGTTGCGCGGCACTGAGCTATTTATCGGAGCGAAGTATGAGGAGAAATTCGGTCATGTTGTTCTCTGCGGTATGGGAGGCATCTTCGTCGAGGTGTTGAAGGACGTGTCGAGCGGTCTTGCCCCCTTGTCCTATCCCGAGGCCTCGTCGATGATTCATTCCTTGCGTGCGTATAAGATAATAAAAGGTACGCGAGGACAAAAGGGCGTCAACGAGAAGAAATACACCGAGATTATCGTCCGCCTCTCCACCCTCCTTCGCTTTGCCACCGAGATTAAGGAACTCGACATCAACCCACTGCTCGCCGACGAGGATGACGTAGTGGCAGTGGATGCGAGGATAAGGATAGAGAGGTGACATTGTGTGCAATTTTTGTTATAAATTAAAAAAATCGGCTGAAAAGGCATAACTTTTCAGCCGATTATGCAATTAATTCGGATTTTTTTCATAATTTTGCAACCGACTCCAAACATCTGCGCCGATGTAGCAAAGGCAGAGGCACCATAAATGCCGATGCCTGCGTGAGGGTGGCGGGATAGGAGTCGAGACATATTATTGGCGTTTACACGGCGCTCTGTTTAAGACACACTGGAATCTTGCAAACCTCCAAATATCAAAGTCTTGAGCTTAGCAACGGTAGATGCCCGGGGTGTGATGTATCACAACCTAACTGGATATTATGCATATCAATTATGTATAGGTATGCCTTGCATTATTGCAGGGTAGCCTGTATTGATGGTATAATGTCTCGTGGTTGTGTCTTCATATCGGCGTGGGCTCTGGCGTTGTCTGTTCAACTTTGATAGGCAATTGCAAGAGCCTCAGTGTGTGGAACGGACAACCGAATGGTTCCACGCTTTTTTTGTGTCGATAATTATTATCTAACACATTATCCAAGATGAGGAAAGTCTATATCAAGAACAGGGACGAGTTGATAGTCCTCCAACCTGATGTTGTGGCATACTTGCTTGCCGATGGCAACTATACCAAGGTGGTGTATATAAGTGGAGTGCAGGTGGTGCTCACCATGGGCATCTCCAAGGTGGAGCAGCTCATTGCCGAGTCCATCGACTCCGAAAACATCTGCGAGTTTGTAAGGCTTGGGCGCAGTCTTGTCATCAACCAGTATTTCCTTCACCACATCAATGTGGCGAAGCAGAAGCTCACTCTCTTCGATGGCAACAGGAATTCCATCACCCTCCAGCTCCCCAAGCAGCTCCTCAAAACATATAAGGCGGAACTCACTGGTGAGGGGTAGTCTGCCTTCACTTGTATCGTCGCGTTTTTAACACAGAGCTCACCTTACACTTCCTTCATCTTCAACAGTTCCCAACCCACGAACTGCATTATAATCTTGTGCATCTGTGTGCCCTGGCGCAGCGCCTCCACTCTCGGAGCCACGGCATAGCCGTTAATCTGCTCCACAGCCTTCTGCCATTGCTCTTCGGCAGCCTCCTCTGTATAGTCCTTCTTCGCCATATATTTCAGCTCGATTATATAGCAGTGCTTAGCCTGATAGTGGGTGAGGTTGGGCAGTAGGAAGAAGTCGCAGTAGCCATGCGCCACCTCCACCTCGGGAGCCGTGTAGTAATAATCATTTAGGTTGAGGTATGCAAGGAAGAATCCCTGTATGTTGCGCTCTCCCTCGATGCAGTCGCGCACCGATGACAGGTTCTTGTAGCAGTCAGCCATGTATTGTAGAGTGTCATGCCAGTTGCCATCGAACGTCATCATGTCAAAGTAGTCCCTCAGTTTTAGAATGTTCACAAAATTTCCCAATTTCATATATTCGTCAAGGATATAGTTGTAATACTGTTTCCTCACATTGTTATTGGGAATGCCGAGCACGAGCCTGCTGCCTTTGGTGGCTTTGATGGTCAACATACCATAGTAGAACAACAGGCTTGGGAAAATTGTAGGTCTTGTCATGTCAATTGCCGAGAATGAAGGTTCAAGTTTCGCCTCAATCTCTCCTTTTTCGATAATCTCAAGCATAACTCCCTTGCGGTCTCCGTCGAGTTTGTCAAGTTTTATCAGTCCCCTGAGCTTGTTGTAGTCGGTCTTTGTGTTTGGATCAAGCATAATCTTTGGAGCTTGACCGTATGAGACATAGTTCCTCAGATAATACATCACCATGTCGCAGTTGAACACTCTCACATCACTTTTGAGACATTCCTCGGCAAAGCAGTAGTTGTCATACCATGGCTTCATCTCCCCAATCATTGCCTCGATGTCGCATCCGGCTGGCAGCATCCCCACTTCCTTATAATAAATGAACATCTCGCGAACGTCCTCAGTGGAGAATCCAAGCATCTTGTCCAGTTCAGGAGTCATCGACACGTTCCATCCGATGTTGAATCCGCTTGTGAGGTCATCGAGAGTCACGGGGCTCACTCCCGTAAGGAATATCCGCTCAAACATACCCTTGAATTTCTTGAATACGCCACGGTAGAATCCGTCGGCATGGGTCATCTTGTGGTATATGTCCTCGCCATGCTCTGTCAGTACCACATTGGTGAAGTTGTCATATTCGTCGATGATAAGATACAGCGGATGCCCGTGCTTCCTTGCCATGTTGTTCAGGAGGTTCAGCTTTTGGCTGGCGGAGTTCGACTCTTCCAGTTTCCTTACCTTTGCTTCTGGGTAGTCATCGCGGTATGTGTCGATGAAGTCGTCCAACTGGTCACAGCAGTATGAGTTGAACTCCTCCGGCAGTGAGTCGATGTCTCCCTGTATGCGTGAGAAGTCGAGATACAGCACCTGGTATTTGTTGCGCAGCGGAGTAGGGTGCGTTCCCACCCACAGGTTGCCGAACAGCTCATCAAAGCGTCCCACCATCGCCTTGTCGTAGTAAGCCTGCATCATACTGATAAACAGGCTCTTGCCAAAGCGGCGGGGGCGAATGAATATCAGGGTGTCCGGCTGTTTTTCTAATTCAGCCAGATACATGGTCTTGTCAATGTAATACAGACCCCTTTTCCTTACCGACAAGAAATCGGACACTCCGTATGGTATTTGTCTTATCCCTTCCATTATGCCTTATGATTTAAATCCGCCACAAAAGTACGAATAAAATCCGAAACCGCCAAATGTTTCCCCGCTTTTTTTGCTTTGTCCACAGATTGTCACAGATTAACACAGATTTTTATAACATCCGTTATTATTATCACAGATTACAATCAATCTTCAATCAATAATCAACAATCAATAATCAATAATCAATAATCAGAGCCAAAGGCTCTAAATCTGTGTTAATCTGTGCCAATCTGTGGTCTACTTTGTGTTTTTGTGTCAAAATCCCTTTCTTCTGCCACCTTTTGCCATCTTCTGCCTTCCCCTTCTGCCACCATCTAACCATCAGATAATAAGCATATATCCCTCTTCAAACAATAACCCCTATGTTTCGTCATTTATTCTCCAAAGTTCGTCCAACGGACAATTGGAAAAACTATTCCTTTCAGAAAAAATCTGTAACTTTGCAACCGAGTATAGAGTGCGTCCAAGTCATTCTTAGAAGGAAAATGCACCTCTTAATTTATAATAATGTAAATAAAACATTTAAAAACATAATTATTAATTTAAAAAAAACAGATTATGAACAAAGTTACACTTTCTGTTGCCGCATTAGCGGCTATCGCAGTGCCTGTACAAGTACAGGCTGCTGATCAAACAAGAGAGCAGCTTATCAATGAGGTTAATGCCTATATTGATGAGGCTAAGGCTCTTATTGAAACTTACAATGATGTGAAGGGTGTGGAAACAGACCCGAACAGCTATTTGAGTAAGATAAACACAGTCAAGGCCAATTTTGCTGCTTGGCTTGATGAGCCTGCTAATGCAAATACAGCTATCGACGCTCAGAGCTGGAAGGCTCAGGCCCGTGCCGTTGTTGACCTGGCTGCTGCTGACCAGAAGCCTTACGATGTAAAGAATGGCTTGCTGGAGAATTGGAGTGCTGCAAACAGTGCATATACAACTGCTCAGAATAATCTTAATGTATATAATGTTGCAGGTGATGAAGCAAGCATGGGCTTCTACAATAAGAAGCTCCCTGATCTTCAGGCATATATGAACAATGCCATAACAGAAGATATACCCGGTCTTACGGCTCTTCAGACTAAGATTAACGCTTACAACCCGGCAGATGCGGCTTCAACTCTTATTGATGATGCTGCTGGAATTAGAGCACAGCTTGCTGGTATTAAAGCTGCCTTAGAGTTTGAATTCTCTTCTTGGAATCTTTATGATGCATTTAATGCAAATAACAATGAGAATGCTTATAAAGCAATAGTTACTCAGGTTGCAAATGCCAATACTGCTATCGACAATGTATTCAACCAAATTCGTGCTCTTTATCCTCAGGAGTCAGTTTACGGCGACTGGTATAAGGAGGCTTACGATGAACTTGGTAAATGGCGTCAGGAGGTTGCACGCGTTGAACAGTATAACAAGCAGTGCCATGAGGCTGGAACAGCTCTCAGAGATGATGTTAAGGAACTTGAGAATTTTGATATCAATACTCGTGACATCGCTAATGCTATATCCAAAATCAATGCGATTTATTCATCGAATGTAAGTAGAAAGAATGTTCAGGAGACTGCTAATAACGCACTTGTAGGTCCAACCGGAACTGTTACTACAGCTCTTGCCACCCTTAATGAACATGTGGTAAAGCTGCATAAAGAGGAAATCGGTGTTACAGTATTAGACTCACGTCTTAACAACATCATCACCCAGCTGACCAACCTCAAGAGTGCTATCGCTACTTCATACGCCAACCACACTGTGGCTGCCGACAAGACAAAGACAAATGGTTTCGATGCTCAGTACAGTGGTATTACTACAGACTTGAAGTACAGTGACTTGTGCTCAAGAGCTACAGACATCTATGATGACAAGGTCGCATATAACGATATCATTGCAGAGATGGCTGTTAAGACTCAGACTCTCAATGAAAAGGTTACTGCCGCCAAGGTTGCTTCTACAGTTTATCCTACTTATAATCCTGCCGATCATTTCACCGTTGAGGAGGATGAAATCAGGAACTCTCTTATCGGTAATAACCTCAAGGTTGGTACCAGCGTTTTGAAGATTGCACAGACTTTGTGGAATCAAACTGTTAATAAGATTGGAAACCAGAATAATTCTACTTGGTCTAAGTACGTAACTGGTTTTAAAAATAATGTCACAACCAACAATGGCAAGACGTATAGCGATCTTAAGACAGCTATTGACACCAAGACAAATGATTATGAGACAAATACCGCTGCTGCCAAGACAGCATACGAGGCTGCTCAGAAGAGATATGACGACAATCTCGAATTGCTGAACAAATTGAAGGAAGAGGCTACCGACCGTAATGTTACTATTGACGGACAGGCAGGTAAGGAGACTGTCTCTTATGGAGAGTATATTGCAACTGTAGAGGGAGAGCTTAACACAATAAATAACTTCATTGCTACAGCTCTTAGTGCTACTAAGGGTAAAACTCACAAGGATAACTTGGATAAGGCAAATAATGCCAATATAGAGTCTAACATCAAGGAAGTAACAGAGACTTACAACCACAACTCTATCAACTATGCACAGAACGTGAAACTTGCTGCTGCTGAGGAAGTTCTTGCTACTGTTGGTGGAAACCTTGATGACTTGGTAACTCGTGTTCAGACAGTAACCAGCGACCTCGCCGTTGGCAAGTTTGGTGATCAGACTGGTACTTTGGCTTGTACTTTGGCTGTAAACATCAATACTTCTATAAACAACATTAAGAACGGAAATGCTAACCTCACTGGTCTTACAGCTCTGACTTCTGAGTTTGATGGATTTAAGTCTGCATATAATGCTATTGACAAGAGCACTTCTACGAATGTAGCCAACAAGGTTGCAAAGGCTGAGGAAATCTCTGGTAAGAATGCAGACTGGACTGCCAAGGTTAATGCTTTGACCAACCTCGTTGTTGAGCTTGAGAATGCAGCTGTAGCAGCTAAGGCTAACCTCGATTCTTACAATGCAATTAAGGATATGGCCTCTGCATCTCCTATCGCCGCTCCTACATTCAACGTAAAGAATGCCGTTGACGCTGCACGTTCATATATCCAGACTACTGTATATGAGGGAGCATATTCAGGTGATGCAGGTTACAACTACTTCGATGGTGTCCTGACTGCTATCGAGACAAGCGAACTGACAACTCTCAGAGGCAAGATTGAGACCTCTTACAAGAATGGTACAATGGTTAAGGACTCTGAGGAGCAGAACTACAGCAAGCAGCTCTCTGACCTCAAGGATAAGGCAAATCAGCAGTCTAACAATGCATACAACAACAAGAACGCATACGACAACCAGCGTGCCGCATTTGACGGTGTGCTCACAAATGGCGTTCTCGCCGGCGGTCTGCAGCAGTACTACGACAAGGTTTATGCTATCGTAAAGGCTGACCAGACTTCTAACTCTGCCAAGATGCTCGAGATGATGGCTACAGAGAAGACCAATATGGAGGCTCTCTCAGCTCTTATCGATACTAAGTATGGCCAAGGCAAGAGCTATACCGACAAGGAGACTATCGATGCTACTCACAAGGCTATCGGGGACAAGATTAGAGAGGTTGAGGGTATTGCCAACCAGTGGAAGGACCAGCTTGTTAAGGACAACCAGAATGAGCATCAGACAAACTTCCTTGACCAACACTTTGCTGATGCAAAGAAAGAGTTTGACGATGCTGTTGACCTTCTCAACAAGTTCAGCTCAATCAAGAACGAGGCATTGCAGACTGCTATGGCAAGTCTTGTAAGTGAGCACCAGTATATCTTCGCTTATGCAGACAAGCTTCGTCAGCTTAAGGCTGAAGAGGCAGAGGCATTTGCTAATCACAATCAGGAAGAGCTCTATGTTGCCACAGCATTCATCAATAAGGCCGATGAGTATGCAGCTAATATAAAGGCTGCCAAGGAAGCATATGCAGATGCTGTTAATAACGTAGCTTGGACAGCTTATTCAAGTTGGATTAACGCTGCATTTAACGATATTTCCACTGCGCAGAATGACATCAATTCTAACTATCACTCTTCAACTGTTAAGGCCAATGCGTTTAGCAGTGTGAAGGGTATGGTTGATGATATTCTTATGGCAGCTGGTGGTAAGAGCGGTAACAATGCTGTTCCCGTTTATGCTTACGACAAGGACAAGGTTGATCTCTACTTTGCTTATAAGGTTGACGGTGTATTCGAGCAGCTTGAGCCATCTGTATTTGCAAAGACTCTCGACGGTCTAAAGCAGAAGGCAGCCGAGGATGAGTTCAACGATATCTATACTCAGGTTTGCAATACATACAATGCAGAGCGTAAGTTCCTCGCTGAACAGACTGATATTGATGTTTCTAGATATATCACTACTATCGATAATTATAAGAGAGACCATATCGATGTTCAAAAGACTGCATTCGACCGCAACGGTACAACATTTACTGGAGTCGTTGCAATGTCTAATGGCTTGTGGGGTTATTATAGTTATGGTTGGGATGCTGATGAAAAAGCATATCATTCACAGTCCTACGAGTATGCCAAGACAGATCTGCTCAACCTCAACTACAAGGGTCAGATCCTTGAAATGATTGCTCAGGGTGAGGCTCAGGTTGACGCTGTTGCTCAACAGCTTAATAAGCTCTTCGCTGCCCATATCGATGGAAGCCAGACCGCAGCTGCCCTTAAGGCTATGTACAACCAGCTCGACACTTATAAAGACCAGTGCCTCACTTGGACAAGTCTTGGTGGTCTTAAGACTACTGTAAGTGATTATATTAACAAGACTGGATGGTGTACTCTTGCTTATGCAATTAATTTAGCCAAGTCAACTGCTCAGTCAGAAGAGTATAACACACTCAATTATGTAGAAATTGAGCGCATAAAGGAGCAGTACAACAATGCCATCAAGGATCTTGGAGTTGATTGGGATAAGGACAAGACATTGGATGGTCAGATATCAGATTTGGCAATTGAAATCTATGATTGTCCTGCTGACTTTGATGGTGCATATAACTTCTACCTCGAGTTTGAGAAGAAGATTGCCAACTTGAGCTATACTATCAATAAGGACTACCAGCCAAAGGCTCTTGAGCAGGCTAAGGAGGTTCTCGATGCCAAGTCAGCTGAGGTAGTTGCCAAGGTAGCAGATATCCGCGCTATGGTTGATAAGATTCCTGCTATCAAGGAGTACTACAATGAAGATGCTACTGACCTTGAAGAATGGCTTACTTATGTTAATGCTGATGTTGAGGCTAAGTTTGCCGAAAACACTCTGACATTCTACAAGGCTAATCTCTTGAAGGATTTCGAGCGTATCATTGAGAACTGTGATGATCTTCTTGCTGATGGTACAGGTAAAGGTAATCTCCAGGCTAACTACGACAAGTATGTCAACAACGAGGCTCAGCATACTGCTATTCTCAATAAGGTTGCCGCTATCGTTGAGAACTACAGTGCCGTTAAGGAGTTGGTATATGCTCTCGAGTTCGACTTCAAGGTTGCATCTAATGATAGCTATCAAGATGGTGCTCCTAAGATGATTAGCTGGAAGGACAAGCAGACACTCGAGGTTATCGATCCTATGTTCGTTGCCCTTAACGACAAGATTGCCATCGACTATGCAAACATTGCCATCAATAATTCTGCTAAGAATGGTATTTCATCTATATCAATGTACAATACAGATGTAAATAATATCAAGGATGCAATCAAGACATTCGAGGAACAGGGTAAGTATTGTGAGGCTAATGACACATATCTTGCTCATCTATATACTACATTGGATGATATCAGAAAGAGGATTAACACAAAGAGATATACTGAAACCACTCTTAGTAGTCTGTTGAATAGAAGAAACGAGTTGCTCGATGCTTATAAAAATGCTTGGACATACAATTATGATGCATATACGTCTCGTGAACTCACTTGGGATATCGATGGAAATGAGTTGGCTACCAACACTAATGATAATCCTAATGGTGATCCTATTTGGACCAACAAGGTTCCAATTGACTACTCTGACACTGCATGGTATGTACTCCAGGCTAAGGTAGCTAAGCTACAGGATCTTGCCGATCAGCTTTATAAGGATGCTGACGATATGTCTTACATCCTTGGTGATGTTGACCATGACGGACAGGTAACCGTAGTTGACTACGCTCGCGTTCGCAACATGATTCTCTGCGCTATCGGATATAAGGATATCAATGACGAGGCTGTTAGATTCGCAGCTGACGCTAATGAAGACAGTGAGATTAATGTTTCTGACCTTTCAGCTATCTCAACAAAGATCTTCGGTCCTAATGTAAACAGCTCCTCACGTGCTGCCCTCTTCGCATCAGACTTCAGTGCAGAGAACAAGATTTCTGCCGCTATCGACTCTGAGGAGACCACAATCTTCGGCAAGACCGTACGAGTGGCTGTAAATGTTGAGTCTGGCGTCGCCTTCACAGCTGGTCAGTTCGACGTCAAGTTGCCCGCCGGCATGAAGCTCGTTGGTGCATCTCTCTCTGAGCGTGCAAATGGTCACGAGGTGCTCACTGGCGATCTCGACAATGGTATGAAGCGCGTGGTTGTTTCTGTTGTAGAGAACAACGCCTTCTCTGGCAACAACGGCACATTGGTTTACTTGGATGTAGAGGTAGAGAGTGGCTTCAACGGTGGCAACATCGAGCTGAGCGACGCTATCTTCTCTGACGCTCGCGCCAATAGTTACAGGCTGACCAACAATGGTCCTGTTGTTCCGACAGGCATCGATGGTGTAGAGGCTGCTACCGCTAAGGAGCGCATCTACTCAGTAGGTGGCCAGATGATGAAGGCCGTCAAGAAGGGTATCAATATCCTCGTTGGCGAAGACAACAAGAGCAAGAAAGTTGTCAACAAGTAATTCGTTATATTTTCCTATCGGTAAGGGTTTATCGCGGTATGAACCGCGGTAGCCCTGCCGAAAGGATTCTATCAACGCAATTAATTTATCTAATATTATAGTAGAAAATTATGAAGAATATTACTAATAAGTACTTTAAGGGAATAGCATCACGCTTTTCTGCTACAGTGATGTTGTTAGCTTTGGGTTGCGTTGCAGCAGTCGCAGGTTCTAACAAACTCTATCTCAGAGCTGGTGCTGATGGTACTCCTAATGAGTTCAGCATCGTTCCCGGTCAAACCAAGACAATCCAAGTAGTTCTTGAGAATGAGGATCCTGTTTCTTATCTGGAGTTCCGTCTTGTTCCTCTCAACGATAAGCTTGAGTATAAAGAAAAAAGCGTAAGTAAGGTGCTTGAGCGTATCACCAATTCAAGCCACAAACTTGAGGCCACTAAAATGCAGTCTTGGTATCAGTTTGGTGTCCTTTCGACAACTGCCACAATGGCTGGTTCTTCTATAAAGGGCAACAGCGGTGCTATTTTAGAATTTGAGATTGAGGCTTCTGGTGATTATGTTCCCAACACTGATAAGCCAGATTTTATCCTTGACAACGTAATGGGTTGCGATGCCACTATCCTTGAGGCTAAGGCTCTTCCTATGGAGTCGTCAAATGTCTATGTGGCTGCTGATGTAGCCAAGTTTTCTGCTGATGATGAGCAGATCCCGGCTCGTCCACTTTCTAACATAAGTCTTGGAGTATCTCTCGACAATACTATTGTTCTGAATAACTTCCAGTGCAAGGTTACTCTTCCTGAAGGTGTTTCTTTCAATAATGAAGATTGCGTTACATTCAGTGATCGCATATCTGAAAATGTGTTGGCTGGTTTGAATCCTATTCCGGGTGAAGAGAACAGCTATGTATTGCTTATTCAGTCTATCACTAATGACCCAATTTCAGGCAACGCAGGTAATTTGTTCAATCTTAACCTGATTACAAACGAGACTTTTGCCGAAGGAGACATCATCCTCTCTGATTTCATTGTTTCAAGTAAATATAGCGTGTCTTATGCTCTTGATGATGTACTCAGCGTAGGTCTTAAGTCTGTAAGTGATCCTTCTGGTGACGGTTCATGGTCTTCTGTTGATATTTCCTTGGTTACCGACGCGGTTCTTAATGGAAGTGAGGATACAATCTATGATGCCGATGGTGACGGTATAGTTTCTTCTGCTGACATTACAGTAGTCGTATCTAAGGTTCTTGGTGAATAATAATAAATTAAATAAATATTTAAAGTTATGAATTTCTTTTCAAAGAAAATAACCGCAGCTTTTATGATGATTGCTATGGCTGCGTCTGTTAATGCACAGGATATTACTCTCAGTGTTGACCCAATAACGGTTGCTGTTGGTGAGGAAGCTGAAGTAGTTATCAACTACGAGGGTTCACAGCCATACGCAAATATCCAGTTTGACTTCACTTTGCCCGAGGGATTGTCATTCGTTGAGCAGGAGATAATAAATGCTGATGAGGAGACAGAGTTAGTATATGGTGTTAAGGGTACAGCACTTTATTCTTCTCATGCACTGCTTTATAAGTTCCAGGATGAGAATAATAAGGTTCTTCGTTTCCTTATTACCCACAACCAAAACAAGGGAATCAAGAATAGCGGTTCTCTGTTCTCTTTTAAGGTTAAGGCAGATGAAACTCTTGCAGAGTCTTCTGAGATTGTTGTAAACAAAATCGAGTTTAGCGGTATGGATGCAGGACAGCTTCTTAAAGTTAATCCCGCTGCCTTCACCATTGCCGTTACCAAGGGCACTCCCACTGGCATTAACGGTATCGAGGCTAACAGCGAGAAGGCTGCAAGCTTCAACCTCGCTGGACAGAAGGTTAGTGCTAATGCCAAGGGCATCCGCATCCAGAACGGCAAGAAGGTTGTAGTTAAGTAATTCGGAAAAGTGTAACAATGAATTATTAATATTGTTGAGGGAAGGGACAGGACTTTTTGTTTTGTTCCTTCTCTTATTATAATTAACAAAACGTGGTTTCACGTAATATATTGGTGGTTTCACGAAAAAGTTTCAGATAACAAGCGGGTTTTATCGAGGAAATTTGTACCTTTGTGTAAATTTATCTGTCGGAGAAAAATGGCCGACCTGAAGCAAAGTGAAGATGATGAGAATTGTATTGAGTTCATACAACGAGATGTATGTGATACATTGCGACAGCGTGCTGTATATGCAGGCTGACGACCACTATACCCATGTGACATATATCTCCGGTGCTCATTTTATGATGCCCTTCAGCCTTTCAAAGGTGGAGCAGCACATACACGCATTGGACACTGATGAGCGTTTCCTCGTCAGGGTGGGGCGAAAGTATATCATCAATCTTCACCATGTCTTTCATGTTAACACTGTCAAGCAGGTCGTTCTTCTTGCCGATGCCAACGGCAAGCATCATTCTCTCACTCTCCCCAAGCAGATACTCAGAAATCTTATTGAGATGCTGAGCGGAAACATTAATGAGTAGTCACAAAGTTTAGGCTGTTTGTTAAATTGTTGTAAATTAATGATGGTGGCAACGTGAAATGTTTGGATTGATTACATTTTATGTGTATCTTTGCAATCGGATGCGGGCTTATCTCTCCTGCAGCACGTGAAAAAGTTATGGGTACATATATTAATAAAGGTAATAATGCTTTCCGCGACATCGTGAATAGCGAGTATGTGGACAAGACATCGCTGATTCCATTTATCAACAAGACTCTCAATACCGAGAGCCGCTATAGCTGCGTCACCCGCTGCCGTAGGTTCGGCAAGTCGATGGCGGCTAAAATGCTGTGCGCTTATTACGATAAGTCGTGCGACTCGCGCGAGCTGTTTCGTGGATTGAAGGCGGAACAGGACAAGTCTTTCGAGAAGTATCTGAACAAATACAGTGTGATTTACCTTGACGTGACATCATTCACCGCCAGACCGGAGCTAGGGGATAGAATAGTGAGGGTGATACAGGAGAAAATCATTGAAGAGTTGAAAGATACGTTTCCTGATGTGAGATATAAGGATAACTCTGACCTCATGGATACCCTTGCCGCCATTCACCAAGAGACAGACGAAAAGTTCTTCTTCATCATCGACGAGTGGGATGCCATCTGCCGTGAGTTTCCCGAAAGGCGCAAGATGAAGGGCGACGCTTCTGGTGTCACTCCGACAATCCTTGACGAGTATGTCATGTTGCTCCGCCGCTTGTTCAAGACCCAGGACTCTGATGAGGTCTTTGCGGGGGCATATCTCACTGGCATCCTACCGATTAAGAAGTACAATACCGAGTCGGCATTGAACAATTTTCGGGAGTATTCCATGATAAATCCAGGCAGAATGGCTAATGTCCTTGGATTTACTCACGATGAGGTTAAGGAGTTGTGTCATTCTTTTGATATGGATATCAAAAAGATGGAGCAATGGTATGACGGCTACCGCATAGGAAGGGCGTCCCATATTTTCAATCCATATTCCGTGATGAGGGCAATAGAGAATGATTGTTATAAAAGCTACTGGACTACCACCGGAGCTTACGACTCTGTCGTTACCTATATCCAGATGAATTTCGAGGGGTTGAAGGATGATGTCATCCGTATGCTGTCAGGAGAACATGTGTATGTAAATACATTTAAGTTCCAAAATGACATGCGCATCGTCAACAGCAAGAGTGATGTATTCACAGTGTTGATACATCTTGGTTATTTGGCATACGATGAGGATATGAAACAATGCTACATCCCGAACAAGGAGGTGGGTGAAGAATTTCTGAATGCGGTGGAGGACACTTCCTGGACTCGACTTGTGGAGGCGATTACTGCATCTCAGAACCTTCTTGCCGCCACCATATCTGGCAACGCGCAGGCCGTGGCGCAGGCCATCGACATTGCCCATGACGAGAACACGAGCATACTCGCATACAACGACGAGAACTCGCTTGCCTGTGTTCTTTCCATCGCATATATATGGGCGAAGAACGAATATGTGATTCACCGTGAGTATGCCACGGGCAAGGGCTATGCCGACCTTGTGATGATTCCTCGTTGCAATGTGTCGAAGCCCGCAATTGTCATCGAGCTTAAATACAACCATTCAGCAGACACTGCCATCAGCCAAATCAAGCAGAAGAACTATCCCGCGAAGTTGGCTGACTACACGGGAGATGTGCTTCTCGTGGGAATAAACTACGACAAGGAGTCGAAGCAGCATACATGTAAAATAGAAAAATATCGCAAATGATTTTGAACCACAAAACTCTTTTTCTCCTTAACTCTGTTGTTTAAATAAAATCCTTATACATATAGATTGTTCGTTTCATTTTTTTCATAATCTGTAGGTACTAAAATACACTTATCGCAAAATTCACGAATAAAAATATTAGTTTCACGAAAAGGCGCTTTAAAAAGAAGTTTCCGTAAGATAAAAATATGTAATTTTGCGGTCGGATATATATATATTACATGCGGTTCTATATATAAAAATAGGTAAGGGAATGCACCCCTCTATCCGACATATATAAATATAAGGTAAAATTATAAAAATCACATAGTATTAACTTAAAAGAACAGATTATGAACAAAGTTACACTTTCTGTTGCCGCCATTGCGGCACTCGCCCCTGCCTATGTTCAGGCCGAGGATTTGACACAAGAGCAGAAGGACGCGCTCATCGTGGCTAAAAAGGCTGCCATTGATGAGATTCGTATCCAGCTTAATGCTGCTGCCAACCGTATCGAGGCTAATTGTCCTGATGTTAAAGAGGATGGACTTCTTGAGCTCAGTAAGATTACAACTCTGATGAACAAAATCTACGATGATGACTCAATCCTTTACCTCACAGACGCTGAAAAGAACGATTTCACATCAGGAATCACAGGTGCTGAGGACAAAGCAAACCAGGCTCAGGCTCCCTATAATGCAAAGGCTGAGCTTGAAGCCGCTTATGAGACTTTGAAGAATTCTTATGCAGGTGTTCTTGCTGAGGCTAAGCTTACTTCTAAGTATCCTCTTACCAGCGCTGCAAAAGTTGAAGCCTTGCAGGCAATTGGTGTTGAGGCCATTGGTACAAAGATTGCCGCTTATGACCCCAAGGAGACAACTATCCTTGACGAAAAGGCAGGTGTTTTGACGGATATCGAGACTGCTACTGATAAGGTTACATCAATCAGTGACAACCTTCTCCCTGGCGAAACTGCTGCCCAAAGCAATGAATCAGCTCACCAGGCAGTTGTAGCTGCATACAATACAGCCAAGGCTAATTACCTCACACAGTCTCAGGAGGCTATTGCTAAGTTGCCATCTGACAACTATAAGGACTGGCAGGAAGCCGCTGTGGCAAAACTCGTTGACCAGTATCGTATTATCAACGAAGCCAAGGCTGAAGACGATGCTTTGTATAAGGATAAGAAGTCAGCTACTGTACGTGGCAAGTGGAAGGATGTCATTGATGCAGCTAACGCTGAAATCAACAATATTGTCGACGGTTATGTCCGTGCAATGCAGTATCAGGAAGACCTTAACGATGACTATACTTCAAAAATTAAGGCTCAGCAGGATAAACTGACAAAGATCAAGGGCGAGCTTTCTAAGCGCGGTCTTACCGAGTGTGATGCTGATATCAAAGCAGCTCAAAAGCTGATTGACGATCTGACTGCTGACATTGCAGAACTTTATGCAAAGCACGAGCTGAAGAATGACAAGTATGACAATATTAATGCAATTACAACAGCTGTCAGCAACATAGATGACAACAAGAGTCATGCTTGGAATACCTTGACAGCCAACTATGATGCCAAGGTTTCTATGGAGGGCATTATTGCCAATACACAGAAGGCTCTTAATGATGCCAAGGCTAAGGCTGCTACAGCTTCAAAGGATGGCAAGTATAATGCCGCAGCACGCTACACAGAAACTGCAAACGGTATTCAGACATTGATTAACTCATTGTCAATAGAAGTTGCCGAAGCATATAAGAACATAACAGCTGTTAGCTACCAGAATTTCACATTCAGTGGCAAGAATACCGATATCACTACCACTATCACTGCTTACGGCACAGATACCAAAGCATGTCTCGAGGCATACGAGAAAGCAGTTAAGAATGCCGCAGATGCACAGGATTTGCTCGACAAGCTTGTTACTGTTCCTGATAAAAACGTAACTGTTGGTGGTGAGTTGGATGGCGTGTCATACGCAACCAAGATTTCTACTATCAAAAACGATATCAAGGCTATCACTGATGCAGTTGCAGCTGCTAACAAATTGAACGATGCAAAGCACAAGACTGCCATCGAGGCAGCCGCAGATCTTGGTATGAGCCAGGATATCAAGGGCTTGACAGACAGCTATGAAGACAACAAGTCTGTATATGACAGAAACGCTGCCATCAAGGCTGCTGTAAATGTTCTTGCTGAGGCAGGAGAGCGCATCCAGGCATTCCAGGATATTCTCGATGGCGTAACAGGTGACTTCGGAAATCAGGCTAAAGTTATCAATGACAAGAAGGAAGAATTGCAGAAGAAACTTGATGAAGTAAATGCCACCAAGATTGGTGCGGAGAATACCTTCAAAAAGGCGAAAGACAACGACAAATTGTCTGACGAAGTCAGAAAAGAAGAAGCTGCTAAAGCTATCGCTGTTCTTGCTACTGTGTCAAAGGATCTCGATGACATGAAGGAGCCTCTCACAAATCTAGACAATGCTGCCAAGGCAGCCCTTGCCAACAAGAAAGCTTATGACAATCTCAATGCTGCCATTAAAGCTGCAAGCGATAAGCTTGACGAGGTAATTGAAGATCCTGTAAACAATTATACTCAAACTGCCGCATTCGAGTATTACAGAAATACAATGAAGGGTTGGGCTGATGATCTTACAAAGGTTTCTGAAGAAACTAAGGCAGGATATGCAGCTATCACACTTGCTGACAGCGAGAAGGATCTTACTGACAGGGCTAATCTGATCAAGTCTAATGCCGAGAAGTTTGCTGTTGCAGTTCTTGCCAACGAGAATATGTTCGCAAATCAGGTATCTGATGTTACTATCCTTGGCGACCACTGGACAAGTATATATAACACTGTATCAGACAAAGACCTCTCAGACAAGGGTCGCGAATATCTCGCAGACCTCGCAAAGCAGCTTGAGAAGATTAACACTCTCAAGAACACAACCGTTCCCGAGGCATACAAGAATGGCAAGTCTGTTGAGCAGGATGAAGCCATCCAGGCTGAGATTGCCGCAATCACAGCTGCAATCGACGAAATCGCAAAGGCATCTAAGGACAACTACGATGCTAACGTTGACGCCACCAACCTGGCTCAGCACAACGACTTCCTCGAGACATACAAGGCAGCCAACAAGGCATTCTCTGATGCTGTTGAAGCTCTCAACCAGTTCAGCAATATTAAGAATGGTGCATTGCAGACAGCACTCGATAACCTCATCGAGACCCACGATTATATCTATGCATACGCAGATAAGCTCCGCGACCTTAAGGCTAAAGAGGATGCCGACTACACTAAGTATGTAAATGACGAAACTGACTATGAAAATGGTACGGACGATATCTACAGCGCTAAGCCATGGATTGAATGGGCTAACTCATATAAGGCTGACATCAATAAGAAGCTCGCTGAATATCAGGATAAGGTTAACAAGGTGGCTAAGGGTCAGTTCGATTTAACAGTTTCCTCTGCTGAGAATACTGTCAAGGGTTATGAGAGCCGCATTTCCAAGTTCGTATATTCTGGCAAGGCTGATGCATTCAAGGATGTTAAGGATGTAATTGCTGAAGCTAAGGCAGCTGGTGCTATCGACGCAGATGGCACTATCCACGATCCGTTCTATGCCGTTAAGGTTGACACATGGGTTGAAACCCTCAGCACCAATATCTATACAATGTTGGGTAATGACCTCGCTGCTGCTTGCGCTGCTGAGTACAAGAAGCTCAATGATGACGTAACTGCTGTTTACGAGCAAGAGAAGAAGGCTATCGGTGAATTTGCTGAAATCAACAATGCTGATTATCTGCAGAAGCTTGAGAACTTGAAGGCTGCCACAATTGACTTTGCCGCCAAGAATTATCATGGATCTGACTACGACATCGAGAACAATGTACGTCCATATATTGGCAAGGGTGTTGGTACAGCCGTTAACTATTTCGGAACAGATGCCAATACTGATCACTCTGATATATACCAGGAGGCATTTAACCTGTCGGCAGGCAACAAGGCTAACCTTGAGGCATACGGCAGAATTAATTCAGCCCTCACACTTGTAGAGTCAGACTTCAACGATATTGTTGACGCTATCAATACTCTCATCGTTGCTCACCAGGCAAGTGAAGTATATAGTGAGGTTAAGAGACTGTCTAACGTAATCAAGTCTGAGAGAGAAGAGATAGAGTATTGGAAGATGACCGGTGCTTGCGTTGCCAACGAGCAGGTATTCAATGCATTCGTTAGCACGAAGAACATGGAAGGCTTCCCACAGCAGATTGATGGCTTGAAGAATATGACTATCTATGGTGAGATTGATGCCCTCAACGCTATCATAGATGAGGTTAAGGAAGAGTACAACCAGGTTGCAAAGAAAGACCTTGATTTGGTAAAGGATTACGATGCAAAGATTCAGGGACTCTACGATGCAGTTGCTGCCATCAAGACCAAGTATGACAACCGCAAGGACGATATGTTCGACGGAGCACGTGAAGCTCTTCTCGCACAGGAGGATGCAATCGCTAAGATTAACAGCGAGCTGAACGCTATGTACGAGAACACCCAGATTGCTGACGCCAAGGCTGCTATCGACAATAAGCTCTCTAACGTCGACAATGCTCTCAAGCAGGCTGAGGAGTGGGCTTACTACAATGATGCAACACGTGCACTTTATCAGGCTGAAGTTGACGCTCTCCGTGGCGAGTATGAGTTGATCAATGCTGACTACGAGGCTAAGGTTGAGGCTGGTCAGATTCTGATTTACAAGGATGCTCTGCTCTTCGACCTCGATAATGTAGCTAAGGCAGTTCCCGGATCTTATAGCGCTCTGTATAATGAGTACAACAAGCAGCTGACAAACGACAACGTTTATAGCCAGTTGAAGACCCAGCTTGAGACTTATAGCACAAGTCTTGAGGAGGCATACGGTCGCATCAATGTCTTCACACACCGCAAGGCTGCATTAGGTCAGGATCTCATCAATAAAACATACGGAAACCTCAGCACTTCTATTAAGTCTTATGGCGAGCAGCTTGAGACAGCCCACCAGAATGTGACTTTGAACTATTGGGGTGACCTGAACAGCAGAATCGATGGTCTGAATAGCTCTATCTATAATATGGAGAAGGATGCTTGTGTATATGAGGCAGAAGGTGCTCTCAATGATGTTAATGCTTCTGTAACAGCTTCTAATGCCATCAAGGCTGAAAGCCTCTATGGTGGCAATCGTGCAGCTGAACTACAGGCAAGAGCCAACGAGATTGGCCGTCTTGTAGGTTTAGCTCTGAATTTCAATAAAGATGCTCAGGACAAGAGCATAGCTTACGACATTGATGGCAAGGACGTTCGTATTAAGTATGATTGGAGTGAAAACCCCTTTGAAATTCGTATAGATTATCTATATGAAGAAAATGGTAATCCTTCTGCATGGTCTATCCTCTCTGAGCGTATCGCCAAGCTCCAGGCTGATGCTGAACAGCTCGCCAAGGATGTGGTTGAACTCGCTTACATCCAAGGTGACGCCGACAACGACAAGCTCGTGACTGTCAACGACTACTCTGAGGTTCGCGGATGGATTCTTACCGCCAAGAAGTTCAAGGATGTATCTGAGGCACAGCGCTATGCAGGTGATGTTAATAGTGACGAGGTGTTCACTGTTGCCGATATGACAGGTATCTCTAACATCATCTTCCATGGTACAGTTACAGGTACTCAGGCTGGTGCTCCTTCAAGAGCTCGCGCATTCAACGCTTCTGCCGACCAGCTCACCGTTGCCAACGAGTCAGAGGAGACAACAATCTTCGGCAAGACCGTACGCATGGCTGTCAGCCTTGACAATGCCGAGGCATTCACAGCTGGTCAGATGGACATCATCCTGCCTCAGGGCATGAAGCTCGCCGGACAGAGCCTCTCTTCACGTGCTAACGGACATGAGCTCTTGGCTAACGAGATTGCCGGCGGTACATACCGTCTGGTTGCCTCTACTGTTGAGAACAACGCATTCAACGGCAGCAACGGAGCTCTCATCTACCTTGACGTAGAGGTGGGTAGCGACTACAATGGTGGCAACATCACCATCGACAATGTCATCTTCTCTGACGCTCAGGCCAACAGCTACTATCTGACCAACAACGGTCCTATCGTTCCGACAGGTATCGAGGGCATCGAGGCTGCTTCTGTCAAGGAGCGCATCTACTCTGTAGGTGGTCAGATGATGAAGGCCGTTAAGAAGGGCATCAACATCATCGTCGGTGAGAATAACAATACCAAGAAAGTTGTTAAATAAGTAATACGTAACTTTGTAATTATAGCGGCAGTCGCCTTAAACCGCTAAGGCCTGGCGACTGCCAACATAAAACAAGCGAAGTGTTACTAAGATTCAAACAATTTAAAGAATAACAGAAATTATGAAGAAAGTTACAAATAACATTCTTAAGGGAATGGCATCACGCTTCTCGGCTACAGTGATGTTGCTCGCCATGGGATGCATAGCTGCATTCGCACAGGGTAACAAGCTGTATATCGAGGACTTCGATATCGCTCCCGGAGAGACCAAGACTCTCGATATCATCCTTGAGAACGAGGATCCTGTGTCTTCTCTCCAGTTTGACATCACTTTCCCAACTGGTTTGTCATACGTTGAGAATACTCTTGAAAGAGTGACATCGCGTATAACCCGCACCAGCCACAGCATAGTTGCTGCTAAGCAGGGGGAAAACGTATATCGTATGGGTATTCTCTCTACCTCTTCTGAAATGGCAAACTCGGCAGTTAAGCTTAAAGAAGGTGCCCTACTCAGAATTAAGGTGAAGGCTGATATCGACTATAAGGGTTCTTCTATCAATATTACAGATATTATCGGTAGTAACGGTACTGTTTCTCCTTCTGTAAGGCTTAATATGGATGCCTGTGCGGTTAATGCCAATGTACACGTTGGTGACTTGAAGAATGAGCAGACTGATGTGGTAGTACGTCCTCTTGAGTTTGCTACCGTAGATTTCGCTCTTGACAATATCATCGACATCGTAGGTCTTCAGGCTGTAGTTACTCTTCCCGAGGGTATCAACTTGGCTGAGGATAAGGATGGCGAGTATATCACCTATAGCAATCGTCTGTCGGGCAACGTCGTTGCCTCCATCAGTTTGCTTCCTGGCGAGACTAACAAGTACCAGCTTCTTATCTCATCTCTTACAAGCGACAAGTTTGAGGGTAGCGAGGGCACTCTGTTCGGTTTGAACATCATGGCCAACAAGAGTTTCAAGTCTGGCGACATTAAGGTATCAGACATCAAAGTCTCGAGTGTTTACGGCGTATCTTACGACCTCAGCAACGAACTGAGCGTAAGCGTTGCAAGCGTGGATGACCCAAGTGGTGATGGTTCATGGGATATCAACGATGTTATTTCAGTCACCGATGCTTTGCTTGATGGTTCAGACGAACTCATTTATGACCTCAACGGCGACGGAGTTGTTGATGTTCTCGACTATTTAAGTGCAATCGACAAGGCTCTTGGCGAATAATTTATTTAGTTAATGTATAATATTAAATAATTAAGACTATGAATTATATAAAGAATATCTGTGCATCCCTTGTAATTATGCTTTTTGCTGCTACGGCAAATGCACAGTCATTGAAGATTACTATTGACCCGGTTTCCGTAGCTGTTGACGAGGAAACAGAAATAGTAATGAACTATGAGTCAGATATAGCAATGAGAGCTGGTCAGTTTGAAATCGTTCTGCCAGAAGGTCTGACTTTTGTTGAGATGCAATCTGTAGATGGAGAGGAGCCTGAACTTGACCTTGTAAAAGGTACTGCTCTTTCCTCAAAGCATGATATCTCATACAAGAAGAAGGATGAAGCAGGAAGTCATTACGCATTCCTCATTGGTGGTCTTACAAAGAATACTCTCAAGAACTCTGGTTCACTTATGACTTTTAAGGTGAAAGCCAATGAGGTTTTAGCTGAGTCTTCTGAGATTTTGGTTAAGAATATAAAGTTCGCACCAAATTCAACTGAAAGCACAACTACAGAGGACTTAACAGTTCCTGTAACCAAGAGCACTCCCACCGGCATTAACGGTATCGAGGCTAACAGCGAGAAGGCTGCAAGCTTCAACCTCGCTGGACAGAAGGTTAGTGCTAATGC
>OBLI01000283.1_pt1 | contig 55314 bp, 47 predicted proteins | sample 1519701 | NCBI WGS metagenome assembly OBLI01 (sample SAMEA3663005, study PRJEB22513) | pig gut metagenome | biome: pig gut; feature: pig-associated habitat; material: faeces | place: France | collected 2012
GGAGCTGGTGGGATTCGAACCCACGTCCGCACAAGGAAACCATACGCTTTCTACATGCTTATTCCGGACAATGTTTTCGGGCATCAGCAAGAACCGGACTACCAACCAATGCCTTATCCCCTAAAATTTCACCTGCACACTGGGGCTTATACAGGCTATTTCCGATTTTCCTGCACCGCTTGACCCTCCGATTCGGAACAACATCATTGGAGCGATGTCTCGTCCTGTCACCTGGTGACGGGATAAAGCCAGTAATCTACTGTACTTCGATTAGGCAGCGAGAGCGTAGTTGTTTTCGCCAATTAAATTTCTGTCCACTTCGTTTATGGAGATAGCAGACGAGGCTCCGCATGCTTACGTACCATTTCATCTCGCCGTCAAATCCATGTCAACCCCAAGAATACGTGATACGTGCTGCAAAGATACAACAAAAAACTGACATCGAGGGTAAAACTGTACAAAAAACTTTTGCCGTCACGTTTTTTTTATTACTTTTGCAGCATAATACACCTAATAACAAAAGCTTTATGAACCGACAGTACCTTATTGCATCAGCTCTGACTGCAATTTTAATGTATACCAGTGAGGTCTCTGCCCAAGACAGCTGGATAGACATAACAGATGATTTTGTTGTTAATCCGCGCTTCGACGGCAATGACATATCGACCGGCTGGCTTGGCACGGCCTTTGGTTCCGCCAATCCGAAGGAGAATGCGGAACACTATCAGAAGAACTTCAACACCTATCAGGTTATTACAGGCGTGGTACCGGGCAAGTACCGCGTATCGGTAAACGCCTTCTACCGCTGCGGAAACGCCGACAACGACTACAACACATACACCGCCGGCAACTATGCAGACTATCAGTATGCAAAACTATATGCCACATCTTCTGTTGACGACCAATCGGCAGGCATCGCTTTGGCATCAAGCGCGGCCTTGGAGAACAGTCTCGGCGGCGCGGTGAGCAACGTTGGCACCAGAAGGCTATACATCCCGAACAACATGGAAGCAGCCGACTATTGGTTCAATGCTGGGTACTACCAGAACTCGGTAGAGGTAGAAGTGGGTAGCGACGGGCAGCTTACCATCGGCATAAAGAAAGACGTCATTATCGGGGGAGACTGGACATGTCTGGACAACTGGAAACTGGAATACTGGGGTGTTCGAACATATGTTAGCGAGATTGTATTTCCAGAACAGGGAATAGCAATACAACTGGGCGAGACACGCAAGCTGACACCCACCATACAACCTTCCAACGCCACAACCAAGAAGCTTTCATGGTCGTCATCAGACACAGGCATCGTCACCGTTGACGAACAAGGCAACATCCTCGGTGTAGGTCGCGGCAAGGCAACCATCACTGCCACGGCTACCGACGGCAGTAATGTCTCGGCCTCATGCCTCGTGGAGGTTGAGGAGAACATTCCTACAGCACAGTCGCTTGTGATAAACGAGATAATGGCCTCTAACGTTGACGAGTTTGTCAGTCCTGCCTTCCAGTTTGACGGATGGATAGAGCTCTACAACCCCTCAGACAAGGGCGTTACCCTTTCTGGCCTATGGCTGAGCAACGACCCCACAAATACAAAGATGTGGAGAACGACACCTGCCAACGGTGTGCTGCCCGCCAAGGGTTATAAGGTGATATGGTTTGAGAACAGTGAGCTGTGCCCGTCGAACGCCAACATAAAGCTCGATGTTGACGGCGGTCAGGTAATCATCAGCGATGACAACGGAACGGTCATCGCCTCAGCCTCCTACCCTGCCAGCCTTGAACGCATCAGCTTTGCGAGAACCACCGATGGCGGAGACATATGGGCCAACACCGACAAGCCCACACCAGGCAAGAGCAACAGCTCATCCACATTCGGCTCTGCACAACTAAGCGCACCAGCGGTATCAGCAGGCTCGCAGGTGTTTACGTCTACCATGAATATTACCGTCGACATTCCGTCAGGCACAAGCCTTAGATATACCACCGACGGCACACTGCCAACAGAAACCAACGGAAAGAGCTCAAGCACAGGAGTGTTCAGCATCAGCAGCACTACCAACTTCAGGTTCCGCCTCTTCGCCGACGGCATGATGGCAAGTCCGGTAACAACCCGCTCGTATATCAAATGGGACAAGGAATTCAAGATACCTGTACTGTCCGTAGTGTCTGACCCAAGGTTCCTCTACGATGATTCACTGGGAGTATACGTACAGGGAGTAAACGGTAAGCCGGGCAACGGACAAAGTTCGCCATGCAACTGGAACATGGACTGGGAACGGCCCGTCAACATGTCGTACATAAACGAACAGGGGCAAATGGTGTTCAACCAGGATGTAAACCTCGAGATGTGCGGAGGATGGAGCCGAGCATGGACCCCCCACTCTTTCAAACTGAAAGGTGACAAGGAGCTGGGTGGCAACAAAAACCTCAACTATCCCTTCTTCAAGGCAAAGCCATATATCAGAAACAGGACTTTACAGGTGAGAAATGGAGGCAACGACAACTGGTGCCGCTTCAAGGACGCCTCCCTTGAGACGATAATTCAGACATCGGGTGTAGACATTGACCTGCAGAGCTACCAGCCTGTACACGAGTTCCTCAACGGGGAGTATATCGGCGTACTGAATGTGCGTGAGCCAAACAACAAACATTATGTGTATGCCAACTACGGATGGGACGACGACCTGATTGACCAGTTCGAGATGAGCCCCGACAGCGGATATGTACAGAAAGAGGGCACCATAGACGGCTTCATGAGATGGTACGACCTGTCGGCCGACGCCGCCAACAATGATACCTACGAGGAGATAAAGCAGATTGTGGACATCGACGAATATACCAACTATATGGCTGCGACAATGTACCTTGGAGGCACGGACTGGCCACAAAACAACGTCAAGGGCTTCAGGCTTACCGAAGGGGGCAAGTTCCGCTTCGTCTCATTCGACCTCGACTTCGCCTTCAGCACCTCAGACCCTTTCAACATGTTCGAATGGAAAAACACGTACACTTTCGACAAGCTGTATAACGGACTGCCACAGATAACGGCAGAGATACGCTTCGTAACGATATTCCTGAACATGCTGAAAAACAATGACTTCAGAAAGAAATTCATAGACACCTACTGCATAATGGGCGGTAGCGTGTTTGAGCCAACAAGATGCAACGAGATACTGGACAGCCTCGTAAACAAGGTGGCTCCAGAAATGGCGTTCAAAAGCGAGAATCCTTACGACACATACAACAGTGTGAGGAATGCCTTGGCCAACAGACAACCGACAATGACCAATGCTCTGAAAAACTATTGGCGAATGCAGATTAGCGACAAGACTGCCGTGAGCGGAAAACTCAGCAGCGACACAAAGGGGGCAAGGCTGGAACTCAACGGCATTGACATTCCTACCGGCAAATTCGACGGACAGCTGTTTACACCAATGACCATCACCGCCGTAGCACCAGCCGGATACAGGTTCGCAGGATGGAAGAGCAGCCAGCAGGACATGACAACAATCGTCGAGCGCGGAAGCAAATGGACTTATTACGACAAGGGAAGCTTGGACAACACAAGCTGGACAGCAACATCTTACAGCGCAAGCAACTGGAAACAGGGCAACGCCCCACTCGGCTATGGCAAGGACAATCTGGCTACAACAATAGAATATGGCGGAAACAGCTCCAATAAATATCCGACATACTACTTCCGGCAGACCTTCAAACTTGATGCCAAACCATCAACTTCCACGAAGGCAGTCCTCAACTTCACTGTCGACGACGGCTTCATAGTATACATCAACGGCAAGGAAGCCGGACGGTACAACATGCCTGACGGAACCGTTGACTTCAATACGCTGAGCACCACCTACGCCCAGGGAAATCCAGACACAGGAACAATGGAGCTAAGCACCGACGCCATGGTGAAGGGCAACAACGTCATAGCCGTGGAGGTACACAACAACAACACGACAAGCTCTGACATCTATTGGGACGCAGAACTGAAAGGTCTGTTCGACAACGGCAGCGGCAACTACGTTTACAATGAGCCTACGATAACGATGCCGGATGAGGACTTTGACCTCGTGGCGTGTTACGAGCCTATGGACAACCCCATCTCTGAGGGATATACTCCCATAAGGATCAACGAGATAAGCGCAGCCAACGATATCTACGTAAACGAATATGGCAAGAAGAACGACTGGGTGGAACTCTATAACACCACCGACAAGCCTATAGACGTGGAAGGCATGTTCCTAAGCAACGATGCCAATAATCCAAGGCTCTGCATACTCTCCAAGGGTGACACAAACGCCAGCACCGTCATCCCAGCCAAGGGACACATGGTTGTATGGTGCGACAAACTGGCTACTGCCCAAGACCTGCATACCACCTTCAAGCTGTCTGCCACAGGAGGCACCGTGGCTATCACGGCAGCAGACGGGTCATGGACTGACACCATCACCTATCCCGAACACGACGGATTCTCTACAATAGGACGATATACCGATGGCTCACAGAGAATATATCATCTAACAACCCCAACCATAGGCAAGGCCAATATCATGACCTCGTATGCCGAGATGCTCGAAGAACAGGTCTCTGGTATCAGAAACGAAACCGTCTCTATCGGCAACAGCATAACACTGAGACTGGCAGCAGGCAACTTTATAGTCAGGTCTAATGCAGAATGGGCAAGTATCGAGGTATACACTCTCGGAGGACAGAAGGTCGCAGAGACAGCTGTTGACATTACAGGAGGCATCGGCACATCTGCTGCCCCAGCCTTACCTCACGGCTGCTATATAGCCAAGGCTACAGACAGCAACGGCAAGACTGCAACCATGAAGATTGGAAAGTAAGATTTGTTAGGATGCATGTATATATTGCCGCACCAAGCAGTACCTCTCCGTGGTCCTGCTTGGTGCGGACTGTTGTTTAGTCTTTGATTTATCCACAAAAACCACTATATTAAAATAAAAATGATTAACTTTGCAACAAAATTGAAAAAATAGAGTTTTATATAATAACAATACCAACCATAAAAAATAGAACAGTTTCCAAAAATGAAAAGAAACATATTATCAATACTACTGTTGATAATGTGCCCGTTGCTCGCTACGGCACAATCGTCAATGACTGATGACCAACTGATGCAGTTTGTAATTAGAGAGCATAATGCCGGAACTTCACAGCAGCAGATAGTAACCAAGCTCATGCAACGCGGCGTAGACATCCAGCAAATCAGAAGGGTAAAGGCAAAATACGAACGCCAGATAAAGCAGAGCGGACTCGGAAATGTTGCCGACAAGGCCGTTGGAGACGCAGAGACAAGAATGAGGCAGAACAACGGCAAGACAAAGGACTCAAATACGCCAGAGATTACAACATCTAAAGATGCCGGAACAAGCTACCACATCCAGGACATCACCACATGGCAGCAGACATACGACGAGAACAGCGAGGATTTCATCAGGATGCAGGCCGAGCTGGGCGGGCTGCTGCCCACCGACTCTATAGAATGGCTCAACCAGCTGCTGAAGGAGAAAGAACTGGACCAGAAGAAGGTCTTCGGACGTGACATTTTCAACAACAAGGAGCTGACATTCGAGCCGAATATGAACATCGCTACGCCGCAGAACTACAAGCTCGGGCCTGGTGATGCCGTATTCATTGACATCTATGGAGCATCTCAGAAAACAATTGAGGGGACAATATCTCCAGATGGCGAAATCACCATTGACGGCTTTGGCCCAGTGCATGTCAGCGGACTTACCGTAGCACAAGCCAACAGCAAGCTCAGGTCAACTCTTGGCGCACGGTACAGCAGCAGCCAGATAAAGCTCACTGTTGGTCAAACCAAGACCATCATGGTAAACGTCATGGGCGAGGTAAAGGTTCCGGGCACTTATACCCTCTCCGCCTTTGCAACAGTATTCCATGCTCTGTACATGGCAGGTGGAACCAATGAGCTGGGAACACTCAGAAGCATCAAAGTCTATCGCAACAACAAGCTCGTAACGGTTGTCGACATCTACGACTACATCCTCAACGGCAAGTTGACAGGCAACATCCGTCTGGCAGACAACGACGTTATCGTTGTTGGGCCATACGACTGTCTCGTGAACATCACCGGCAAGGTGAAAAGACCAATATACTATGAGATGAAACGCAATGAGAGCTTAAGCACGTTGCTCAAATACTCTGGCGGTTTTGCTGGCGACGCATACACCAAGTCTGTCAGAGTGGTGAGAAAAACAGGGCAGCAGCGCTCGGTATTCAACATCGAGGAGTTTGACATGGCGTCATTTCATGTCAGCGACGGCGACTCCGTGAGCGTAGACTCCATACTGCCACGATACGAGAATACCGTAGAGCTGAAAGGTGCGGTGTTCCGTCCGGGACTATACCAACTCGGCAACAACATCAACAGCGTACGCTCACTCATAGAACATGCCGAAGGCATAACAGAGGAGGCATTTACCAACCGCGCTGTCATGCACCGCATGAAGGCAGACCGTACACTTGAGGTTGTAAGCGTAGACCTTGCAGGCATCCTCAACGGTACATCAGCCGATATTCCACTTAAAGAGAACGACGTACTCTTCGTTCCGACAAAGCAAGACGCCATGGTTGACCGCACCATCACTATACATGGCGAGGTACACTACCCCGGCATATACAAATATGCAGACAACGAGACCATCGAGGACTTCATCTTGCAGGCTGGTGGACTGCGCGAGTCAGCATCAATGGTGAAAGTGGATGTCGCACGCCGCGTGAGCGACCCAAAAGCAACAGTCAACGACTCCATTATTGCCCGCACATATAGTTTCGCCATTAAGGACGGATTTGTTGTCGACGGCACACCGGGCTTCACACTAATGCCTTTCGATGAAGTATATGTCAGGAAGAGCCCGGGCTATAGCGCACAACAGAACATCAAAGTGGAAGGTCAGGCCATGTTCCCTGGAACATACACCCTGTCCATGAAAAACGAACGACTCAGCGACATACTGAAAAAAGCCGGAGGTGTCACCGATTTGGCCTACACTCCAGGTGCACGTCTTGAGAGGCGCATCACTCCTGACGAGAAACTTCGAATGCAGACCATAACCAATATGCTCAACTCTCAGAGCGGCAATGACAGCCTCGACATCAAGAAACTTGATTTGGGCAACACATACTATGTCGGTATCGAACTTGACAAGGCGATAGCGGAACCAGGCGGTGACGCAGACATCGTACTGCGTGAGGGTGACAGGCTCATCATTCCGGAATACAACGGAACAGTCAAAATCTCGGGTGACGTAATGTACCCGAACACCGTGGCTTACGAGAAAGGCAAGCGTGCATCATACTACATAGACCAGGCCGGCGGATGGGGTGACAGAGCAAAGAAGAGCAACACGTACATCATTTATATGAATGGTACCGTGGCGAAAGTCGGCCACAATGCCAAGATTATGCCTGGATGCGAGATTGTCGTGCCGAGCAAGCCCAAGAAGGATGCACGCACGCTTGCACAGATACTGACTATCGGCACCAGCGTGGCATCGCTCGCAACAATGATAGCAACAATAGCTAACATTGTAAAATAAAGCTATCTGAAAGCCAAACATGCAAAATGTCTAAAATGGAAAACAATAAAACACCTGAAGTTATTGACCTGAGGGTCATATTCAGCAAAATTTGGTCGGAAAGGAAACTGTTCTACAAAGTTTTGCCAATCACATTTGTTCTCTCATGCGCTTACATCCTTTGCATACCGAGAACCTATACCTCAAGCCTAAGCCTCGCTCCGGAAATCGGCGGCATGGGCATGGAAGGTACCCTTGGCTCACTGGCATCATCATTCGGCATAGACCTTGGTTCAATGGAAACGACAGACGCCATCAACCCCATGCTCTATCCTGACCTGATGGAAGACAACGGTTTTGTAGTAGGCCTGTTCTCGGTACGGATTAAGACATCCGACGGAGAGATAGAGTCAAGCTACTATGACTATCTTACAAAATATCACCAGGCTCCATGGTGGTCCAAACCTATCCAGTGGATAAATGATCTGGTACCAACTAAGGAAGAAGGTATCAAGGGAAATACGGAAAACAGCCCATACGTGTTATCAAAACGTCAGGACGACATCGCCAACATGATAAGGGACGACATATCAATAAGTGTTGACAAGAAAACTGCAGTGATAACTATAACTGCCCAAGCTCAGGACGCACTGGCCTGCAAAATACTTGCTGACTCCGTAAAGGAACGCCTGCAGGACTTCATTACAGACTATCGTACGAACAAATCCCGTGTAGATGAGCAATACTACAAGAAACTCATGGACGAGGCAAAACAGAACTATGAGAGCGCGCGTCGGATCTATGGCAGCTATGCAGATGCCAACACCGACGTCACCCTTGAGAGCTTCCGCGCCAAGCAGGAGGACCTTGAGAACGACATGCAGCTGAAATTCAATACCTACAGCACGCTGATGACACAATATCAGGCTGCCAAGGCAAAGGTTCAGGAGCGCACACCTGCATTCACAGTTGTCAAGGGTGCTGCGGTACCCATAAAGCCAACTGGGCCAAAGAGAATGCTTTTCGTATTGGGAATGTGTATATTAGCATCTTTTATATTGAGTCTGTATTCCATAAGAGACCTCCTTCTTAAAGAGTAATTTCTTTGTCATATTACACACATTAACAATATATGCACAATCCCATGGTAGAGGAGCTATGCAAGTATACCAAAGGGTAAGAATACTCTATGTAAGAAAAATAGCATTTAAACATGACAGATAATAATAGCGACAATGATTTCGGACAAGCAAGGCAAAAGAGAATAGCATCTAACGCTATGGTTCTTTTTGCCAGAATATTTATTATAACTATTGTCAATCTCTATTCTGTACGTTATATCATTAAAGGGCTCGGAATAGAAGATTATGGTATCTACAATGCCATAGCAGGTGTTGTAATGACAAGTTCATGTTTAATACCTGTATTAGCTTTGTCGATGCAACGCTTTTATTCCTATACCATGGGTAAAGGGGACTTCGACAAATTAAAGACGCTTTTCTCGACAGGAGTGAATATAAGTCTTGTTTTTTCACTACTTATAGTTGTTTTTTTCGAAACATTAGGGCTTTGGTTCATCAATACACAATTGACCATTCCTGATGGAAGGGTAGCAGAAGCTATACTAGTATTTCATCTCTCACTATTTTCCTTTGTGTTTTCTTTGCTACAAGTTCCTTATACAGCTGCGGTATTCTCTAATGAACAAATGGGAATTTACGCATTGATTTCGACTATAGAGTGTATTGCAAAATTTGCAATTGCAATTATGATCAGTTATTCCTCATATGACCATCTGGTTTATTATTGCACAGGACTGTTCATTGTTTCAATATTCGTTTTCTTTACATATGCTATTATAGCCCATCACAGATATGCTGAATGCAGTTATGTTCATGTCAAGGACCGTAAGCTATACAAGGAATTGCTTTCTTTTTCAGGCTGGACATTATACGGAGCCTTAGCGAGTGTTGGCATGATACAAGGAAGTACCATATTACTGAACATATACTATGGGCCAGTTGCCAACGCCGCTTTCGGAATAGCTGTTAACGTATATAATGCTTTCATGTCACTTACAAACAGTATTGTTTTGGCATTCAGACCTTCGATGGTAAAGACCTACGCAGAAGATAGACAAGACTTGTTGGCACAGCTTTTTTACGTGTGCAACAAAGCTATATTCTTACTTTTAACATGTGTTGCAATACCAATTATTATGGAGACAAGCACTATCTTGAACTTGTGGCTTGGCATTGTCCCAGAAAACACATCATTATATATATGCCTTTTCGTAATATTCTGTTTATGTTTAGCTTTGCATAACCCTATTACGATTATTATACAATCAATTGGCCGTATAAAGAACTATCATATGACCATCGAAACCCTTATGGCGTCTTGTGTCCCTTTGACTTGGCTGATGTTTCACATAAAGTTACCATCATATAGTCTGTTTGTCATCATGATTTCGCTTTGCATCCTTGCTCATGCTATAAGAGTGCTCTTTCTTCGTTGCAATCATGGATTTTTTTCCATCAAAAACTATCTTATGCAGTTTGTTGCTCCATGTATGTCAATAGCAATAGCTAATGTGATTGTTACAGGCTGGGTACACACCATGGTGCACAATTGCCTGTTGAGACTATTAGCCGTCTGTTTTACATCCATCCTGGTTACCATCATATTCACCAGTCTTATCGGAACCTCAAAGACAGAGAGAGAATACATAAGGAAAAAGATACACATTTAACGTTATGCCATATATAATTCTCATATTATTCATATTGACGAGTACATTGTGTTTCTTAGAGCATCGCCTTTCTAAGAAATACAATATTACTATCTATATTACATTGGGAGTTATACTTATCATACTAGCAGGGTTAAGAGAAGTTGGTATAGATCCAGATTCCGACAATTATGAGGCCGCATACAGGAATTATTATAGTTCAAGTATGCTTGGCTCCGTTGATTATTCCTTTTTGCTTCTCTCGAACTTGTTCAATTTGTTCACCACAGATGTTCATGCTTTGTTTCTATTTTATGCCTTATTCGGTGTGGCGTTCAAGTTTATGGCATTTAGACAGCATTCTTCTTATTATTTCTTACCTATCGTGGTGTATCTCAGCTTCTATTATGAGCTACATGAGCTTACCCAGATACGAACAGGAATAATGTCAGGATTGTTCTTGTTGGCTATAAAGCCCATAACGGAGGGAAAAAGATTTAAGGCTTTCCTACTGATGCTCGCTGGTTCGTTTTTCCACATTTCCGCAATAATACTTCTTCCTTTCTTGTTTTTGAAGAGCAAGCCATTAAATATGAAGTGGAAAATATTACTGATAGCATTGATTCCTACAGCCTATGTCATAAGTACTTTGTTGACAAATACCACATTGACATCAAGCATACCATATATAGGTGACAAGCTCATATTATATCAGAAAGCCGAGCAAATGGGCACAGCTTCTGTATCCGTCAATATAGTGAGTCCGCTTCTTATGTTGTCTATCTTTATTTATTATTATTTAATAATATTCTCAAAAGCAATAGAACAGAAGCTTAATTGTTATCCAATTTTGATAAAGATATTGGGCGTTGCCCTTTTCTCTTATATTGCATTATCTTTCCTCCCGGTATTGGCAGAAAGAGTATGTTATTTGCTAAGAATCGTTATTGTCTTGCTGTTCCCTGCAATATCATATACTATCCGCCCAAGGTGGATTGGAATGATAATTGTCATGCTCATTTCCATAATATTCATGAATTATGGATTAAGATTACTCGATTTTGTTTTCTTATGGGAAGTAAGTTAATCTCTTGTGTTTTATGACAGAAAATGAAAAAACTATAAAGCAAAAAAAATAACCGACACATGAAAGCAAGAATCATAGCATTATACCTACCGCAATTCCACCCTATTCCAGAAAACGACGAATGGTGGGGACCTGGTTTCACGGAATGGACCAACGTTGTAAAGGCCAAGCCATTATTCAAGGGGCACAACCAACCACGCATACCCGCAGACCTTGGTTTTTACGACCTAAGATTACCTGAGACAAGAGAGCTTCAAGCAAAATTAGCACGAGAGGCTGGTATTGAAGGTTTCTGCTATTATCATTACTGGTTTGGCAATGGCAAGCAACTTCTTGAGCGTCCTTTCAACGAAGTGCTTGCAAGCAACAAACCCGACTTTCCTTTCTGCCTATGTTGGGCAAACCATACGTGGAGCAACAGTACCTGGCAACGCAAATCGGGATTTAGCAGTAATACATTGATAGAACAGCTATACCCTGGTAAAGAAGATGACATAGAGCATTTTATGTCAGTACTTCCGGCATTCAAGGACAAAAGATATATTACTATAGATGGGCGACCTGTATTTGTACTTTGGGAGCCCAGAGACCATCCTCACGTACAACAATGGATTAACACCTGGCGTGAGCTGGCACTAAAAAACGGACTCCCTGGAATATATTTTATAGGCATGACCCATAGTACTCTCGCCTTTAAACAAGATAATAATGGAAAAAGAACAAGGGCTATTCCAAATCTTGAAAGCAGTAAAGATGTATTTCAGGATATACTGAATATGGGATTTGATGCCGTAAATTCTTATGGGAAAAGAAGAGGCGAGATGCTTAAAGACGGAAAATTTGTCAATCTTGCCAAAACAGCATTAAGGAGATTTGGACTTCCTGTTGGCAGACGATTTGATTACTCTAAAACGGTGAAGCACTTTTTCGCTCCTGAGGACTGTTGGGAAAACGTTTATCCCACTATTCTTCCCCAATGGGACAGAACTCCCAGAAAAGCAGCGTGGGATGGAATATATACAGGAGCGAGTCCAAAAGCTTTTGAACAACATATTTTACAAGCAATGGAAGTTATAAAGGATAAGGCTCCTGAGCACAAAGTGATATTCATGAAATCATGGAACGAGTGGGGAGAAGGCAATTATGTCGAACCAGACGAGGAATTTGGACACGGATGGTTGCAAGCTATACGTAATGCTATAGACAAGGATTTCCAACCATAAGACAATTTTTTCCATGAAAGTATTCTATATCAATCCTCAATCATACAACAATCTGAGTACTTACGATTTATCGTTGCTCAAGAACATTCAAGGTCACGATGTTACATATTATCATTGTGACCAATACCAACACGACATATTGCCAGGCAACAGCAACAAATGCTATTTCCATTACAACAAGAAAAAATATGGTATCACAAAAGGTATAAGTTACCTATGTAGCATAATACGTATAACTATAGACGCTATCATACATAAGCCAGACATAGTACATGTGCAATGGCTACGGGTTTGGCATATTGATTACGTTTTTGCATTACTGATGCACTGGATGGGCATACGGCTTATATTTACTGCCCATAACATTCTCCCCCATGTAATTAAGAAAAATGACAAAAGACATTACAAGAGATATTATAAGCTTGTAGACAACATCATTGTTCACAATAGCAGGACTCGCAAAGAACTTGCAGAGCTTATGGATATTAGTGAAAGAAAAATAAAGGTCATTTTTCATGGTGTTCTCAATTCTGATACCGCAAAAGCAGATGTCATCTCAAGGGCAGATGAACTTAGAGAGCTGTTACATATCAAGCCTTCCGACATAGTCTTTTCATGCCTCGGGGTACAAAAAGAATACAAAGGCACCTCACTTGTTATTGACATCTGGGCTGACAATCCAGAACTAAATGCCAATCCGAATACACACTTGCTTATTGTGGGACGCTCGTATGGAATAGATTATACTCCAATAATCGGATTCTCCAATGTATACATCCTTGACCAAATGATTTCAGACTTGGATTTTGACGCCTATCTTCATTTGTCTTCAGCAATTCTGCTGCCATACATCAGAATATCACAAAGCGGTTTGCTGTTTTCTGCAGTAAATCAGCATATACCAGTGTTGGTGAGTGATGTTGGTGGTCTCACAGAGCCATTATCTTATGGCAATATCGGTTGGAACATTGGTACACCGACAAAAGAAAACCTGCAAAGACAAATGCTTGAGTTGGTGAGGAGGCCAGACGAAATTGAAGCAATAAAGAATAACAGCCAGGAATTTGATAAGGTCAGGAAAGCATATGATTGGGAGTCTATTGGAGAAAAGACATCCAGTCTATATTCCGGAGAATACTAACACTGTTCTGTTGGCATACGTTTCCAGCTGCCAAACAACTAACGGTGAAAGTCAGACAGGAACATGTTAGAGGTATTGTCCGTATATGGAAACAGGACGACAAGTCTCTCCGACATGAGAAACTTTCACTGTTTTATCATCAAGTCCGTCAATATCGTTTGCGGTCTTGACACCTATTACATGGCTGTTCTTGAAGAACATATAATGTTGTTTTGCTTCAATGCCCGTTCGGTCGATATCATTCAACTTGGCTCTGATATTCTCAACAAAAGTTTTAAAAGAAAAGATACGGTTCTTCTGTATCATCGCAACTGCAAAACCAATGGCTGTAATAAGTCTCAGAACGCCCTTTTTCTCACGATAGGTCATGGCATAAAACAAAGGCCCACCCTTACGTTCACCTTCGGTAATGATATTCCACCATATATTGTTCTGGGCGCAAGAAGGAAGATTATACAAGGCTCCAGCCGACTTTATACATCGGAAACCAGTTACACATTCAAACAGATTGTCGGAAGGCGGGCTCATTGGTCCCTCTCCAAATCCATGGAAGTCAAAATCTACTGGATGGAAAGACGGATTCAAATATCTGATTCCGCTGAATACATTACCATAGGCATTACCCTCTCCTCCCAACATATCGGCAAAGTGATTGTAAAACGTAATGTTCTGGAAAAGGCAGTCACAAGCATGCTGATATATCTTAATTCCCTGATGACCATCATAGCCAGAAACAGAGATATCTTTTACCGTGACATTACGGCTGTCAAGGACATATATAGGATTGGTGAAATTTACTATTTCCAAATTATACACCTTGGCATGGGCAACCCTTTTCATATTTATTGCGTTCCAGCCATAGTCCATTTCCTGAGACTCCGCTATGCTGTAGTACAATGGGAAGCCGTGATGTCTGAACATTCCATTCCACTTGCTGTTCAACCTCAGATTGCCAATTGTGATATTCTCCAGCATGGCAACGTTAAACACTGCCGGCTCGTAAACCATATCACACGATCTAAGCAACGGACGAGCCAGTTCTATTGTATTCCCGTCAACAATGCGGTTCACTTCAACAAGCCATTGGTAGGAAGGAGCCTCTTCCACTCCTGCCCTAAGAGCGGTCTTCCATTCTGGGCGCAGTTTCTCTACTCCCAATATATCTTTTATCAGATTGCCGTCCAAAGAGGTGTTGTACAAGCCTAACATAATGTATCTTCCAACCTTAGAGCTGTCTGCTACCCGCAGAAGCCTACTGCCTTTTGGTGACTCTTCGATGACCGAAGTACAGTATTCTGGGGTAAGGATAGAGCCATCACTACCCGGATCTGACAACGAGTTGCTTTGCGAAAACCCTATCTTGCGTTTACGGAACTGCAACCCGAAAAATTCGTTGCTTGGCTGCAGTGCCTCTCCTGTGGTAATAAAAAATGGAGACAGCCATGGGTTCTTCTTTCCACACGATGTGGGTCCGCAAGACACAAGCTCTGTCAATAAATGTCCGTTGCTGTCGGTTTCGCCTTCAATATGAATGTTGGAATAGTTTATCTGCAGGAAGTTTCCACGACTTTTATTGAACAGATATCTCCCTTTAGGAAAAAAGACATGTCCGCCACCTTCCCTACCAACCTTATTAATAAGGTCTTGTACTTTAGATGTCAGATCTTCATTCGTGCCAGGCAATATCCCGTAATCTTTAACATTAAACACAATCTGCGTATCTGTATTTCGTTTGCATCCTGCATAAGAAAAGTCGGGTATCTCGCCACAATAATCTACCGCCTCCTGCTCCGGAATGACTTTCTCTGTTTTTCGTGAAAACAGGTATTCCAGACACAAATCCTTCTTGTGTGGTATTCCAAATGTAACATTACGCAAATACACCCCCATAAGGACGAACGGGAAAAACGGCATCCTGTTGCCGTACGCCATTGATGATATAAGATACGAAATAAGCCCAACGTAAGCGAAGCGAAATGTCCACGACACAAAGGGCGTCAATGTATTCATGCGTGAGAGCACAAATTCAGCAAAGAATATGAAAGTCAATAATGCCGCGGAAAAAAACAGTAATACCGTTATGCTGCAAAAACAGATATCATGGAACATCAAAGCAAGCGATACTAACGATGAAACATAAGTAACCGACTGAGCTTTCCCGACAGACAGATTATATCTGCCTGTAAGCAAACACAATTCCCTCAACAGTATCTGGAAGCCTATGAAAAAGGCTGCCATACACATTATTGAATATAAATATATCATATTATTCTTAGTTATATGCCGTAAGTCTATTCTATTTTTTGATACACCTTTATCCAGTCAAAGAGCGTTTCATACGTATGGGTAACATCGGGCATCATGCCATGAGCACCTTCACCAACACTTTGATTAAGTATTAGAAAAAAAGGATAATCGAAAGTCCATTGTCCCTTGTCCAATAATGTCTTGTCAGTAGATTTAACATAGACATGGACAAGTTCCCCATCGACAAACCATTTTATGCTGTTGGCATCCCATTCTATGCCGTACACATGCCATTTTTCCGGATTTACCCGTTTCTCTCCATGATTACTCCTCCTGTACTTAGCATCACTCAACGTCAGTTTTGTATGTGCGGAATGGGCTGTTTCCCTCTTGTCACCGAATACCTCGACAATGTCTATTTCCCCATAAGGTATTGACGGGTCTTTATATTCATAGTTCTTCATCCAGACAGCCGGGAAATTACCTTTGTGATTTTTGGTTTTCATCCTGACCTCCACCTTGCCATAAATGAAAGAATAGGTGTTCCTGGTTTCTATAGCCCCAGTGAGCATCCTCGCCGTGTCGTTTTTCTCCTTTCTGTTAGGAATAGCCCTGCACACTAATTTTCCATTCCTTATAAACACCACTTCCTCATTTTCACTAATCCACCTGCTCCAAAGACTATTAGTTCTTTTTGCACGTTTCCATTTCACAGAGTCAGGCTGACTGCCATTAGGAAGATTGAAATCATCGAAGAAAACAAGTTTGTACTCATAATCGTTTGCCAATCCAATGCTCTTCGGCAAAGGCTCGGTAAACGACAATGTCATCAATGATGCCAGAACGATAATTGTAAAATGTGTTTTCTTGCCCATAATCTCTACAAAGGTATTGATAATATACTTGATTCCAAACTCTTTCACGCTTTTTAACTCTGATTAATCGACATATAACGATATGCCATTTCAGTTCTCGTAAAAATAAGAATTTTATTTTGCCATTCCACTCTTTTGCACTATCTTTGCACAACAAAACAAAAAACGCAATGATAGAAGGCTTAGTATCAGTCATCATGCCGACATACAATTCGGGCAAATTCCTTGCAGAAAGTATTGAAAGCATACTGAACCAGACATACAAACATTTAGAACTACTAATCACCGATGACTGTTCTTCAGATGAAGACACGATCAACCTCCTTGAGAAATACCAAAAGGAGGATAATCGTGTAAGGGTTGTATCTCTCAAGCAAAATAGTGGTCCTGGAGTAGCAAGGAACCATTCAATAGAAAGAGCACAAGGACAATACATAGCTTTCTGTGACAGCGATGACAGATGGATGCCAAACAAATTGGAAATACAGCTGGCAACGATGACGAAAACTGGCAAGGCTCTATGCTGCTCGTCATACATTATCTGCGATGACAACAACAACAATATCGGAATAAACATCTCTCCATCCCGTATAACATTCGGCATGATGAAATGCGACAACAAAGTAGGATGTCTTACGGCCATATATGACGTAAAGGCCTTAGGCAGGAAATATTACATGCCGATAATTCGCAAAAGACAGGATTGGGCTTTGTTCTTAAGCATTACAAAAGACTGCAAGGAAGCATGTGGTATCAAGGAGCCATTGGCTTACTATAGAAAGCGTTCCAACTCTGTATCAAGCCGCAAACTGTCACTTGTGAAATATAACATAGCAGTATACCGCCAATGTCTCGGCTTCAGCAAAACCAAATCATTATCATATTTCTTTTTCTGTTTTCTTCCCACCTACACGGCTAAAAGGCTGAAACAGAAAGTTGATTCTTTTAAATTCACACGTTTCTAATATTTTTTGGTAAATTCATGCAATATGTTCCACTATCATGCGTTAATAAAATAAACAAATAATAATGGAACAAGTAATAACGATGGTTTTACCGAAATATAACGACGAGAAGGGGGACATGCGTTTCATCGAGGACGGGATGAACGAGGTGGAGCGCAACATAAAACGCATCGGCGACTTTGTCATTGCAGCCATAAGTCTCGTGGTTTTCTCACCTTTGTTTCTCGTATGCTACATAGCCGTAAGACGGGAGGACGGCGGGCCTGCAATATTCAAACAGGAGAGACTGGGAAGGTTCGGACGACCGTTCTACATCTACAAGTTCAGAAGCATGAGGGTGGACGCCGAGAAGGATGGACCTGCACTCTACCAGCATGAGCGTGATGACCGCATGACAAAGGTGGGCAAGTTCCTTAGGGAACATCATCTTGACGAGCTGCCTCAGCTATACAACGTCCTGATAGGCGACATGGCATTCATAGGTCCACGTCCTGAGCGCAAGTACTATATCGACCAGATTATGGAACACGACCCACGCTACCGCTATCTGTACCAGATACGTCCGGGCGTAACATCCTATGCCACTCTGTACAATGGCTACACAGACACCATGGAGAAGATGCTCCGGCGGCTTGAGCTCGACCTGTATTACCTTGAGCACCGCTCATGGTGGTTCGACATCAAGATACTCTTTAAGACATTCATCAATATCGTATTCGGAAAGAAGTTCTAATAATATAAGGTGAGGGACAAATCCTCACCTTTTATTGTCTCCCTAAGGTTGGAATTCTTTGCGTGGGCAGATGCAAAGCTTTGCGTGGGCAGATGCAAAGCTTTGCGAGGGCACATGCAAAGCTTTGCGATGGCACATGCAATGCTTTGCGTTGGCGGATGCAATGCTTTGCGTCTGAGATGGGCAAAGCTGGCACGGAAATCATCAGTCCTATTCCGGACAAGATAAAATGGAGGAAAAACTCACCACACATGGCACGGTAGCCCCCAGGATATATCTGCTGAAGCTCAGAACTTCTTCAAGTTCAGCCTCAAGGTTTCAGACCTCAGTATCATTTTCTTGCCGTCGATAGCCTCAACGGCAAAGGTCTCCTCAAGGCTGTTGATGCCGTATGGGGCAAGGACTTTGACATCTTCCACTACAGGGTCGCCTTCCCTTCTGTCAGATACAAGAGGATCATACAGATAGAGGGAGCCGTCTTCCTGACGGAAGGAGAAGATGAATTTGGAGCCCGTAGTCTTGTTGCTTACTTCGAGCAGCTTTACCTGTACCGACCAGAACAGTTTCTCGTTGCTTACGTCGAGCGTTCCTCCTGTTGCCAAAGTGTCGATATGCTCAAGATGCCAGAAGCCGTCTATCTTGCCGTTGTCGTGGCTTTCTATCTCGCAAGCAGTTAGAGTTCCGAGTGCGAGTGTGGCGATTGCGATATATTTTGAGATATTTTTCTTCATTGTGTTCTTTTGCCTGGGTTTATCTTAATAATCCGCATTTACGTATCGTGAGTTGGAAGCCTGCATTGTCGCCAAGCAGCTTGCCGAAGTCCATGCCGTAGGCTGCCGACACGCTCCATTTCTTCGAGAACGAGTATTCCGCCTCAGCCATCACGCTGACGTTGGTCTGTTTCTTCGTGAACGGTTCCTCATAGGTTCCGTAACCGTCCTGATATGTAGCGAGCAGGCGATAGCCAAGCCGTTCCGTGGGTACCCCGCTGATGCCTATATGGTATGCCTTGAAGCGGTTGTCGGAAAAGATGATTCTTCCGTCCTCATTATATATAGGTGAGCGGTAGAGCGGATTGCCCATAGCCTGTCCCCAGTGTTGCCAACCGGTATAGATATAGTGGTTGTAGAAGTTGTCGTTGCCACCCACGTGCACCTGGTTGTTATGCGTGTGGTCGTGGTAAATCGGTCCGCTCTGGTATTTGGTATTGATATACTCCACTACGATGTCCCTTACCCACCGGTTGTACTTGAAGTTGAGCTCCACTCCGAGGAGCCAGTCGGTGAGGTCGTAGAGTATGAACTTACGTTTCTTCTTCACATTCCACTCCTCGCCCGTTCCGTAACCGTCGTAGTCAATCAGGAACATGGACGAATGGTCTTCGAAATACTTGTCGGCATAGAAAGAGAACTTCCAGGTATCGGCGTCGTAGTTCAGTCGTGCTACCCAGCTGCCGAGGTGGTTTCCTTCCGCATTCTGATATATGGTAGACATCTCCGGAGCATCTCCTCCGCCTGGTATCAGAGCCTTGAACATGCCCTTCAGGCCTCCGTTGTTCTTCACGACAGTCTCTTTGCCAGCAGCATCAAACATGTGGCTTGTTCCACCGAATTGTGTCGCCATTTCCAGTCCAAGCTCAAGCGAGAGTGGCATGAAGCGGTCCGGATTGCCTATCATTATGTAGCCCGCCTTGCTGTGGTAGAGCACGCCATCGGCATATTTGCTCTGCCTGTTTGTGAATGAATGCTGCCAGTTATCATCGGTCATCTTTCCGTACGCGATATGTCCTTTCAAGCGTATCATCCCATTGCCAAAGGGCAATACCCAATAGTCAGGCAACGCCAGCCTGACCTGTGGCACCGGCCGGGCATTGATGCCGAGAGTCTGTGAGCCGCTACTGAGCCTGTTGTTTTTCAGTTCCATAGGATAATGCTTGCTGCCTACCGTAAGCACGCCATGCAGCCAGCGTGCCTCAACAAAAGCCTGCTGAACGACGATGTTGCTGGTATAATTGTACGCCGCAGCCATGTCAAGTCCATAGCCTATTCCCCACCTGCGGGCAGAGTCTGACTGCAAGGGTCGTATGACTGCTGCGCGGAAATAGCCATTGCTTTCTTCCAGAGAACTGAGTCCATATTTATTAGCATTGAGCCACAATGGGGTCTTATCCTTTGATACGGATGCCTGAGTCTCCACCATATACGATATATTGTCCTTCAAGTCCAACTTCTCCCCTTCAGCACCATGCATCCAAGAGTACTGGGCGTGGCCGGCAAGAGACGTGAACAAGGAAAGACTAATCAACCAATATTGTTTCATCCCTTTAATGCGTTATATATAATATAACGTAAGGAAAAAGCACATATTGCACCAGCAGATAACTTTGTTTAGGGATTTTCCCCCTATCGTTTAGGGAATTTCCCTTTTTAGCTTGAAAACTATGTGCTATCTTTGCAACATCAAAGAATTAATTAACGGTCTCTTGGAGATCACAAGTCGAACAAATAAAAACTCTATAGATATGAAAAAGTTACTTTTAGCCCTTGTGGCACTGTTCACGCTGACTACTTCAGTTTCAGCAATGAGTTACGAGCAAGCTCGCGAAAGAGCATTGTTCCTCACCGACAAGATGGCATACGAGCTCAATCTCACCGACGACCAGTATGAGGCCGCCTATGAAGTGAACCTTGACTATCTGATGGGTATCAACGACTATAACGACCTGTACGGAGCGTACTGGAGACAGCGCAACCTCGACTTCAGCTACATCCTGCTCGACTGGCAGTACAGAGCTTTTTGCGCAGCTTCTTATTTCCACCGTCCTCTCTACTGGGATGCCGGATGCTGGCACTTCGCAATATATGCCCGCTATCCACACCGCCACTACTTCTACTTTGGCCGTCCTCACTTCTACACAGTATACAGAGGTGGACACAGCTGGAGAATGAACGGAGGGAAGTCATGGTATTACGGCAGAACATATGGTGCTCCGGCAAGGGGTACAAGGAACCACTCAGGCATGCGCGACGGCTTTGAGAGAGGCGACTACGGACGCGGTTATCAGAGCAACCAGCCCTCACGCGACAACAACTACCGTCAGCATGGCACACAGAACGGCAACCGCCAGACAGGCAACGGCAACCGCTCGTTTGGCAACAGCAACCGCCAGAGCAGCACTCGCACAACAACCACCGCCCCCAATAACGGCAGTTCGTCAGGCCATCGCTCGTTTGGAGGAAGTCGCAGCAACACATCATCTCCATCGACAACAGCTCCAAAGAAGACCTTCACTCCCAGCACCAGCACGTCAGGCTCCCGCTCCTTCGGCATAGGCAGCAGCAGCTCATCAAGCTCTCGCCAGGTAGGTAGCAGCAGTTCATCAAGCACACGCTCCTTCGGTGGAGGCAGCAGCTCATCAAGCACACGCTCTTTCGGTGTAGGCAGCAGCTCGTCAAGCACACGCTCTTTTGGTGGAGGCAGCAGCTCATCAAGCACACGCTCTTCAGGTGGAAGCTCAAGCAACGGCAGCCGTTTCGGAGGCAGAAGATAACACTCCTCCTACCATCAGGGAATGTTATAACACATACTCTTATAGATTTAGAAAAAAATGGGTCATATCACACGCTCTACTAAAGAGTGTTGATATGGCCCATTCACTGCTTACAAGCAGCATGTAAAAAGTTTCTTCTACAATATTATAACATTATTATTCTCACATCTGCATTCATCATTTTTGGGATCTCGTTCATAGGCTTGCCAAGATGCACGCTCTGAACAGCCTTATTGATGATGCCATGGCCAACAGCCAGAACGGTCTTGCCAGGATATTCCTTCTTTATCCAGTTCAGGAAGCGGCGTGCCCGCTCCTTCATCTGTCCTGTTGTCTCAATGTCGTCTGGCCACACCTTATCCTTCAAGTCAGGAATAAACAACCCCGTGAAGCTACCCCAGTCACGCTCACGCAGCAAAGGGGTTGTGACAACTGGCTTGCCATGAGGTTCGGCAATAATCTCACAAGTTTGCCAAGCCCTCCTAAGGTCGCTGGAGACAAACACATCAATATGCTCACCTTCCATCTTCTCCGCAAGTTCCCTTGCCTGTCGACATCCTTGCTCATTCAGTTTTCCAGGCGTTTGTCCCTGCAAAATCTGGTTGACGTTGTCTTCCGTTTCCCCGTGTCTTACCAAATACAATCTTGTTGTCTGCATGTTAATAATCTATATACACGATGCAAAAGTACAAAAAATAATTGCTACGACAAGAATTTGTTTGTATTTTTGCACTCACACAAGATAGTTTTAATTATGAATACATTGCAAGGATCATTTCTAAGAGCTGTATGCTCCATCATCGTGGGAGCATTGCTCGTAAAATACCGTGAGGAGACCGTCACATGGATAACAATAGCCATGGGTGTACTGTTTTTCCTCTCAGGCTTAGTGTCGTGCCTTATCTATTTCGGTCAAAAGCGCCGTGCCGACGAGCCTGCAGTATACGACTCCAAAGGGCGTCAGCTGACAGGCATCAAGCCGTCGTTCCCGTTAGCAGGCATAGGCAGCATCATCCTGGGAATAGCGCTGGCCATGATGCCAGCCTCTTTCATCACAGGTCTGATGTATGTCTTTGCGGCAATACTCATAGTTGGTGCGCTGAACCAGTTCTTCACTCTGGCCACCGCGTGTAAATACGCACGCATAGGACTATTGTGGTGGATAATGCCTTCGGCTGTTCTGCTTGTTGGCATAATAGCCGTCATCCGCCCATCAACAATAGCCAGTGCCCCACTCTTCGTCATCGGCTGGTGCATGATGCTCTATGGTGTAGTAGAATGTATCAATGCCATGAAAATCTATCGTGCCAGAAAGACTTTCATACGCTTGAGCGAGCAGGCGCAAGCTGAGGAGAAACTGGGGGCTGAGGACAACGGCGCAGCCTGAATAAACAGCTAAAAAAACGAAGATACCTTCATGAGCCAACGAAGGTATCTTCATAAAATGGCATGCCTATTCTAAAAAAAAGGCATGCCATTCACATGAAAGCAACATACTTCCACACTGGCTACGACTTGATATAGTCAAGTATCTGCTCGGCGTGGATTTTTGTCTTGATTTCCTTCGGAGTGAAGACCTTCTCTACCACTCCCTGCCCGTTCACGAGATAGGTGGTACGCAATATGCCCATGAATTTCTTTCCGTACATTGACTTCTCGCCCCATGCGCCAACCTGCTGCAGCAGCGTTGTCTCGGTATCAGCGATGAGCGGGAAGGGCAGTTGCTGCTTGTCTATGAACTTCTGATGGCTTGCGGCAGAGTCCTTGCTAACTCCTATGACTACATAGCCAGCCTGCTGCAGCTCGTCGTAGTGGTCTCTAAGCGAGCACGCCTCAGCGGTACACCCCGACGTATTGTCCTTGGGGTAAGCATACAACACCAGCTTCTTTCCTGCCAATGAGGAAAGAGTAATCTCCTGACCGTTTTGGTCGAGCCCGAGCACCTCGGGCAATTTGTCTCCTACATTCATTATTCTATTCGTTACTCGGAATTATACCCTCTATATACTTACATAGGATGCCAACGCCCTTAGCATTCTCACCTCCCTGCGGAATGATGAGGTCAGCATATCGCTTAGTAGGCTCAATGAACTGCTCGTGCATGGGTTTCAGCACGGCGAGATAGCGGTCTACGACCATGCTCACGGTGCGTCCGCGGTCGATGGTGTCACGCTGTATGTTGCGTATGAGCCTCTCATCGGAATCGCAGTCTACGAAAATCTTCAGGTCCATCAGCTCACGCAGCTTCTTGTTGAGCAGAGTCATGATGCCCTCAATAATGATGACCGGCTTCGGCTCCACATGTACAGTCTCCGGCAACCTGTTGCACTTTATATATGAATATGTAGGCTGCTCGATGGGCTTTCCTTCCCTGAGGTCGTTAATCTGCTTGTGCAGCAGTTTCCAGTCGAAGGCGTCAGGATGGTCAAAGTTTATGGCGTGCCTTTCCTCATCCGTCATTCCCGTAGTGTCGTTGTAATAGGAGTCAAGAGGAACGACAGCAACGAAGTGAGGAGGAAGCGCCTCGACGATTTTCCTTACCACCGTGGTCTTTCCCGACCCGGTACCTCCCGCGATACCTATGATGGTGATTTTGTTCTTATCCATAGTGTTTCAGTTAGGTGGATTCAATAAATTATCTTTGTCTGATTTCAACAATATTGCAGAAAACATTTTCCCGTACACCTCCGCTTTCGCCTCCACTTTCATGGGGTAAGCTCTTGAGCTGCTTGGCATACGGTAGAGCCTCAGCATACGGCTTCCGAAAGCGAACTCTGTATATCCTCCCACCTTTGGCTCGGGTATACCGAAGTGGCTGCAGAATACAGTTGTGGCAAGCTGGCCTGCCGTTGCTACTGCCCTGCATTGTGCGAGCTGGCTGAGCATAGCGTCAAAGTCAGTCTGCTCCACTATCATGAGGTCCTTGTCCGAGGCGGTATTCTTGGTCCTCACCACCCTTCTGGCCGTGTCATACAACGCCACTCCCCTCTCGTTGAGGAAGTCGATGATTGCAGGCAGGTTGTAGGTCTTCTTCTCGCTGACGACAAAATGGTTCTTGTCATCAAAGAAACAGATGCCGAAGATGCGCCACATGTCGTTGGTGAAGTTAGGGTAATAGAATTCCATACACCAGCGCTTCGGTGACGGGGGGAACGTTCCGAGCATAAGCAGACGGGCGTTGTCAGGCAGGAAGGGTGTGAAGGGATGCTCTTCTATGTTGCTCATTTCTGTTCCTTTACAAGATACACGCAGACGGGCAGGTGGTCAGAGAAGCCGTCGAGCCATACGCCACCCGCTGTCGTTCGCTTCGGTGTTCCCTTGTATTTTCCCTCCGTCTGGAAGAGGTAAGGCATCCGCTGTATCTGGTTCTTGAAGAATGTCAGCTTGGTGTAGTCTTTCTTTCCCTTGAGGTCGAGGAGGTTTGGCGTCATCACAATCTGGTCGAAGAGGTTGTACGAGCCATTATACACCAAAGTACCCGTACCCTGTTTCGCCAAAAGGTTATACCACGGGTTGTACATGTCGCCATCCTTAACCTTCGCTATCTCTGGCTTTGCCGACAGGTCGCTGACCATGCTCTTGTTGTTCGGGTCATCGTTCATGTCACCCATGACGAATATCTTCCTCTCTGGATTTTCGGCCAGCAACTTGTCCTTGATGACCCTTACCTGCCTTGCAGCCGACTCTCTGTAGAACGAACCGCTGAAACGGCTTGGCCAGTGGCATACTATGATGACAACCGGCTCGTCGGCTATCTTGCCCTCCACGGTAAGAAATCCTCTTGTCTTGAACGCGCTGTCCTTCTCCAGTTCCTGTACATACTGGTACAAGGTGTCGCGCTCATACTTGAACAGGCTGGGATTGTAAAGCAGTGCGCAGTCCACCCCACGCTTGTCCGGTCCCTCGATGTGTGCGAACTTGAAGTTGCGCGCCTTCAGCTCGGGCTGGTTGACGAGGTCGGTGAGAGCCTTGGCATTCTCTACCTCGCTTACTCCTATGACAGCGCACCCCACTCCAGGCAGCACGTCAGTGCCCATATCGGACAACGCACGGGCCATATTGTGCAACTTGTGCGAATACCTTATACCATCCCACCGGTAAGAGCCTGTTGGCAGGAACTCATAATCGTTCTTGCCCTCGTCATGGCATGTGTCGAAAAGGTTCTCAAGATTGTAGAACCCTACAGCATACACGGAATACTTCTTTTGCGCCTCAGCAAAAAAAGTCATCAGCAGCATGGCCGCTGTCAGAATTAGTACTTTTTTCATTCTTTATTTGTTTTACGCTGCAAATATCGGAATTAAATTTGAATAATGAGCAAGATTAACAAAAAAATAATATAAAAAGCTTTTCATTATCAAAATATTTTCGTTACTTTGCACCAAACATATAATACTACCAATTCCAATTTATAATTTATGAAAGAAAAGCTAACATTGGCTGTGATTGCTCTCAGCTACATCCCTTTGGCCTCTGCCCAAACCGACTCTATCGGCTCAGTGGGGGCTGCCATGAGCGAGCAGGCTTTCACATTCACGGAGGCACAATTGGGAGAAGAGGACAACTTCGCACAGAACGTGACGATTATCAACTCCAACTCCAATATCTACGCCTCCGAGGTCGGTTACCTGTTCTCGCCCGTGAGGTTCAGGTACCGCGCGTTCAATCAGAAGTACAACGATGTCTACATCAACAGTGTGCCGATGAATGACATGGAGACCGGACAGTTCCGCTATTCTCTTGTCGGCGGACTCAACCAGCAGACACGTAACCTTGACTCGGCAATGCCATTCGAGGCCAACTCGTTCTCTATGTCCAACATGGGCGGAAGCAACAACTACGACTTCCGGCCTGCCAACATGGCTATCGGCCATAGGGTGACACTCAGTGGAGCTAACCGCAACTACACCCTCAGAGGCATGTACACGTACAACAGCGGACTCAACTCAAAAGGATGGGCAGTGAGCGCAAACGTCACCTACCGCTGGGCAAGCGAGGGATATGTGGAAGGCACATTCTACAATGCCCTGTCCTACTACCTTGGCGTACAAAAGCTCTTCGGCGACAACAACAACCACTCACTGACATTCGCTACATGGGGCAACCCTACGGAGAGAGCATCGCAGGGTGCGTCAACAGACGAGATGTACTGGATAGCAAACGACACACAGTACAACCCATACTGGGGCTATCAGAACGGAAAGAAGCGCAACTCACGCATAGTCAACGACTTCGCACCTACAGCCGTGCTGACTTGGGACTGGAACATCGATGACGACATGAAGCTCACTACATCACTCGGCGGCAAGTACGGATGGTACAGCTCTACAAAGCTCAACTACAACAACTCCGACAACCCACATCCGGACTACTGGAAAATGCTTCCCTCAAGCTTCTACGACGTATGGGGCGAGAACGAGCAGTTCATGACCGACCAGAGCCTGGCAGACTGGCAGACAGCCTACGACTATCTGACAGCGAGCAAGGCCAACAGGCAGATTAACTGGGACCGTCTGTACCACTCCAACCAGATGGCATCGCAGCAGGGCGCAGACGCCATGTACTATGTACAGAAGCGCCACAGCGACCAGAGCATGCTCACCCTGTCGTCAGTACTCAACGCACACCTTGACGAGCAGAGCAAATGGAACGTTGGAGTGGTGCTGGCAACAAGCAACACCAAGCACTACCAGACAATGGACGACCTGCTCGGAGCTACAACGTTCCACAACATCAATACATACGCCATAGGCACATACGCACCAGGTTCTGACGAGGTGCAGTACGACCTGAACAACCGCGATGCCCTTGTCGGAGAGGGTGACAAGTTTGGCTACGACTACAACGTCAATGTCAACAAGGCATTCGCCTGGACAAGCTACAGCCGCAACCTTGGACAAGTAAACGTCCTCGTTGCAGGCAGGATTGGCGGCACGTCAATGGAGCGCGACGGCAAGATGCGCAACGGTCTGTTCCCCAACAACTCCTTCGGCAAGAGCGGCAAGGCACGCTTCGGCGAGGGTGGCGGCAAGGCAGCCCTTACCTATTCACCGGGCAGAGGCCACACTATATCCATTGGTGCGGGCTACCAGTGGAACGCTCCTACGGCATCGGTGGCTTTCCAGGCTGCCGAAATGAACAACGACTTCGTCAACAACCTGAAGAACGAGCGCGTGTTCAGCAGCGAGTTCGGCTATCAGTACCAAGGGTCATGGCTCCACGCAAATGTCAACGCATACTACAGCCGTCTTGACGACGTTACGGAATGGACATGCTTCTATTTCGATGACATCAACTCGTTCTCGTATGTCTCTACAACAGACAACGCCAAGGAGTATTACGGCGTGGAGGCAGGTCTTGACTTCAAGGTGACATCTTTCCTTAATCTGAAGTTCATCGGAACCATCAGCGAGGCAAAATATGTCAACGACGCTACTGTGAGATACCTTAATTCTACACAGGGAACTTACAACGATGACATACTGCGCTGTACAGGCATGCGCGAGAGCGGCACACCTCTTACAGCCCTCAGCGGAGCTATCAGCTACCACCAGGGCGGATGGTTCATCGACCTCAACGGCAACTACTACGACCGCATATACCTCAGCTATTCTCCTTACTACAGAATGGACGGACCGTTGAGCAAGCTCAACGAGGAGCCTTCTCCACAGGATAAGGGCAACGGAGGCTTCATGCTCGACGGAAGCATCGGCAAGAGCATCCGACTGAAGAAAGGACAGCTGAGCATCAACTTCATGGTGACGAACATTCTGAACAACACACGCATCTGCACAGGCGGTTACGAGCAGAGCCGCTCGGACTTCACATCGTCTGGCAACGCCCGCTCATACAGGTTCTCCAAGAACCCGAAGAAGTACTATGCTTACGGTACCAACGGAATGATTAACCTATCATACAGATTCTAAATCACTCTACGGCAATGAAAAATATCAAATATATACTGGTGGCTTTCGCCTGCTGCCTGTTCACGGGCTGCATGGACGAGGACTGGGACACTCCCGACACCACCGATGCCTTCGGCAACAAGAATATCGTCGAGACCAACGTCGTTACTATCAAAAGCCTGAAAGACAAGTACACCAGCGTCATCAACGCTTCGTCAAACTCATACCAGGAGATTACTGACGACATACAGATAAAGGGACGCGTTGTCGGCAACGACATACAAGGCAACATCTACAACGAGATTGCTCTCGACGACGGCACAAGCTCCATACTCATCTGCATCTCGCAGGGTGGCCTGTTCGCCTACCTGCCAGTGGGTCAGGAGATAATCGTTGACCTTAAGGGACTTTACATAGGCGGCTACGGTAAGCAGGCCGAGATAGGCACTCCATACACCAACGCACGCGGCAGCAGCTACGTCAGCCGTATGAGCAGAATAGTATGGAACCAGCACTTCAGGCTCCTTGGCTCCGCAGACCCATCTTTGGTAAGCCCCGAGATTTTCGACGCCAGCAAGGTGAAGGACGCTACTTATCTCATAGAGAACAGCGGCAAGCTGATGACTCTCAAGAATGTGCAGTTCAAAAATGGTGACGGCATCACGACATACGCTCCCGAAGAGCTCAAGGATGCCGCAAACTGCGTAAGCCGAGAGATAACAGGCTTCTCGTCAAGCAACCTCGTGGTACGCACCAGCACATACGCTGACTTTGCCGCCAAGCCATTGCCTACAGGCAAATGCAACATCACAGGAATCTTCACCAGATACAACAACATCTGGCAGATACTCATACGAGAGGAAAGCGACGTGGAGGAGCTGTAATACCTTATTATATATATAAGCGAATACTATAACGATAACGAAAACAATGACGAAAACAAAACAAAACAAATATGAAAAAACTGACATTATCATTGTTTGCCCTTGCCATGACGGCAATGACATTCACAAGCTGTGAAGATGTTCCCGCTCCTTATGACTATCCAGGAACAGGCGGCAACGGAGGTGGTGGGGAACTTGCTGAAGGCGTTTATCTCGACCAGAACTTCAGTACAAGCCTTGGAGATTTCCAGTCTGTTGGTTCCAATCCCAATATTGCATGGGCTATCGACTATTCAAGTGCATGCATCACAGGTTACAAAGACTACAACGGTGATGGTACCAAGAGTAATGAAGCAGGCGTGACCTACCTTGTCAGCCCGGAAATTGACCTCACAGCAGCAACAAAGGCTCATGTAGAAATGAACCATGCCATGAGATATGAGCGTGCAGACATAAACACGAACAACAGTCTCCTCATTTGCAAGGATTATGCCGGCGACCCGACAACAGCAAATTGGGTTTCCATACCATATTCTACAGACGGCATAAACGGCACATCATTCGACTTCGTAGATGTATCGGCCAATATTCCAGACGAGTTCATCGGAAGCAAGGTAAGACTGGCTCTCCGCCACACATGTTCTGATGCACAATCTTCAACATGGGAGGTTAAGTCGTTGAGCGTCAAGGAAGGTGAAGCAGAAATCTCCGGCGGTGGTGAAGACACTCCTAACCCACCGGTAGAAGGGGAATACATAAACGAAACATTCGCCACATCATTCGGCTCGTTTACCGAAAAAACCGTCAAGGGAACTCCTTGGGTAATTGACTACAGCTGTGCAAAAGCCACGGGATATGACAACAGCAGCAAGACTACTACACCTTCAGAAAGCTATCTCGTTTCAAAAGCAATAGACCTTTCAGCTTCTAAGGGAGCAGTTGTCAACTTCGAATATATTTTACGCTATTACACCAACTACGGCGCAGAAAAGCCAGGTGTAGCAGACAAGGTGCTCATCACAGACAACTATACAGGAGATGTGACAACGACAAACTGGACAGACATCACAGGAACACTTACAGAAGGTAGCGACTGGAATACATGGTATAAGTATTCCGTAAACATCCCTGCTAAACTGTTGGGCAAAAAGGCTGTGGTAATAGCCCTATACTATGCTTGCCAAGACAATTCCGCTACATGGGAAGTCAAGAACTTCGTAGTAAAAGACGGAGAGGCGTCAAATGAAGGTGGAAACGAAGGTGGAAATGAAGGTGGCGGTGAAGGAGGCAATGTTGCTCCTGCTGGTGATGGCATGACAATATCAAGCATAGAGGTTGGTCGCCAGGGTACAGTTGAACTGACATCTAACAATTACGGTACACAGGCAGTTGCCGACGCTTCTACATGGCTCACTTGGAACTACGACAACATCATCTTCAAGGGTGCCAGGGTATGTGCTGCTGCTGCCAATGGCGACTTCGCCGGTTGCATACAGGTTCAGGGCAATGCCTCTGATGCCGCAAAGCAGGGCTTCATCTTCAACGAGACAGCGTTCAGCAAAGAGATAAAGAGCATTGTACTTGTTGTAAAGGGATTAGCAAAATATGAGACTCCAACCGTATTCAGTGTGTATGCCGGTTCTGAAGCTCATCCTGTAACCAATGCTATAGAGGCTACCACAAAGACGGAAACAGGCGCCACCCTCAACACTTTCACCATGACCTACGACTTCAGCAAAGGCAACTACAAACACTTCACAATATGGAATAACGCCATAGGCGCATTGTATATAGAGAAGATTGTTATCAACCTGAAGTAAACGGAACTGATAGAGAAGATAGATGAGAAAGATGAGATAGAAAAAATAGAGCAGATAGAGAAAATAGAGCAGATAGATGGAAAACCCTATCTCATCTATCTGCTCTATCTCATCTATCTCATCTATCTCATCTATCTCATCTATCTCATCTATCTCATCTATCTTTAACCTTAAGAAAAAAAACATTACCTATGGAAAAGAAATACGAATTCCTAAGAAAGAGCGCCAACTGGAAGAATCTGTATTTCTACCAGAAAGCAGAAACTCTCTACCAGCTCACTTTCGTATTTTGTGAACGTTTCTTGAATAAACATATAGACCGCACGGTAGACCAGATGGTACAGTCAGCACGCTCTGGCAAGCAGAATATCGTAGAAGGAAGTGAAGACGGCAAGACATCCACTGAGATGGAAGTCAGTTTGCTGAATGTCGCCCGAAGCAGTATAGGTGAGTTAAAGGAAGACTACAAAGATTTCATCACCTCACGCAAGATAACTTTATGGAATGAAAATCATCCTCGTTTTGCCAACATGCAGGAGTTCACCAAAAAGAACAACAGCCTTGAGCAATACGAGGATTACTTTTATAAGTGGACTGCTGAGGAAATGGCAAACATCGGCCTTACCCTCTGCTATCAGGTTGATGCCATGATGTTCAGCTACCTTAAGAAACTCGAGAGCGAGTTTGTTAGCCAAGGCGGCATAAAGGAAAGGATGCATGCCGCGCGTACCGGATATAGACAAGAACAGGATGACAAGATGAAAGCCCTTGAGAAGAAAGTGGCCGAACAGGAAAAAACGATAAACGACTATCAAGAAGCCAATGCCCAATGGCAAGCAAAATACGAGGAACTTCGCCAAAAAGCCACCGAGGCATATTCAGACTTGAGAAAACAGCTGGCAGAAGCAAAGAAAAGACTTGGAGAGGAATAGAGGGGATAGAGGGGATAGAGGGGATAGCGGAATAGAGAAGATAGAGAAGATAGAAGCTATTTTCCTATCTGCTCTATCAAATCTATCTGCTCTATCAAATCTATCAAATCTATCACATCTATCTGCTCTATCCCCTCTATCTCCCCAAAATTATCCATAATTATTTGGCAGAAAGAAAAAATCTTTGTACCTTTGCAGCCCAAAGTGGAAACAACATTTTTATAACATAACATTTAACAACGAAATGAAAAAAGGTATTCATCCCGAAAACTATCGCCCCGTCGTATTCAAGGATATGTCCAACGGCGATATGTTCCTTACAAAGTCTACATGCAAGACTAATGACACAGTAGAATTTGAAGGTGAAACTTACCCAGTGGTAAAAGTCGAAATCTCAAGCACCTCTCACCCATTCTACACTGGTAAGAGCAAGCTTGTCGATACAGCCGGTCGCGTTGACCGCTTCATGAACCGTTACGGTAAGCTTAAGAAGTAAGAACGATATCTTTTACAGATACAGTACAACAGAACAAAGTGCGGTCGAACGTAGTTGCATATGCGTTTCGGTCGCACTTTTTTTCTCCAACAATTATCACTCATGTCCAAGAAATTATTACTCAGCCTTCTTGCCATGCTGGCTTTCACAGCATGTTCTGACAACGAAGAGAAAACAACATCCAACTCCAACCGTAACCCCACCTACGAGCACAATGAATATGGCAGGTATGAGTTTCCGCGCATCAGCGACCCTTCGGAAAACCTTATCCTCATACACAAGACCGCTAACGGCGAGGTGAACTATTCCGTGGAGTGGGACATCGAGAAGAAGTCGCAGCGATGGTCGTGCTACCAGATGTACAAGAGCAACATGGCACAAAACACTGGCAGGTATTATGCAGGTCCGGGTGAAGACCAATATCCTCAAGACCCATTGCTGCCTGTACAGTACCGCTGGACAACCGACCCGTTCTATGGCTCGGGCTACGACCATGGACATATATGTCCTTCTGCCGACCGGCTGAACAGCGAGGAGTCAAACTACCAGACTTTCTACCTCACCAATATGCAGCCACAGAAGAACGGCTTCAATGCCAAGGTATGGGCAAACATGGAAGCAAAGGTAAGGAACTGGGCAAAACAGAACAACTATACCTTCTGCGACACCATGTATGTATGCAAGGGCGGCACCATCGACAACAAGAGCCAGATTATGAAAACACTGTCCAATGGTCTCATCGTGCCAAAATACTATTATATGGCTATACTCATCTCCAAGAAACAGTCGAACGGCACCATGAAGTATGACGCCATGGCATTCTGGATTGAGCACAAGGAGAGTTCTGACAACGGCACTGCCCTGGCAAAATACGTCATCACCATTGACGAGCTTGAGAACAAGACCGGCATCGACTTCTTCTGCAACCTGCCTGACGACATAGAACGACAAGTAGAGTCTACAGTAAACATGAAACTCTGGGGGTACAATTAATTGTCACCCCAGAGTTTCTTCTTTTCATTCCTTATCTGCCCTATTGTGCTCCGATAGTTCTTCCGAACATTCTTACGGGCTTGTCCTGTCCGCTGTCCCCGGCATCGCTGTTAGCCCTTGAGCCCAGGTTGTCCTTCTTCGAGTAGTAATAGTCCCATCCCCAATAGAAATCGTTCCAGTTTGGCGACGAGGTATGCCTCATCTTGAAGCTCACCCTTTGGTCTCCATAGTATATGTTCCCAACAAAATAGTTGTCACTCAGCCTGTAGTCGTGTATCTGAACGGATGTTTTTTCCTCTACGAGGTACACATTGATTACTCCTCCGCTGACATTCCATTGTATGTGGTTGGCAACATAATTCCTCCCCCAAGGCCCGTAGTTGTAATAGTCTATCCAGTAGCCGGAACCGGAAGAATACCTGTACGGGTCGCGCGAGAAACACAACTCGGTATACGTTGCATCATACACCATACCGTCGTACATCATACTTACATACATATTTCCCTCCCAGGTGCCCTCAAGGGTATATGCTATTTCATCGTCCTCGTCGCAAGCGGAGAATGTCATTGCGCAAAGTGCCGTCATGGCCATTGCAAGCATTGTCTTAATCTTCTTCATAATCGTATGGTTTTTGTTTGTTATTGTAATTCTGCTGCAAATATAGATACTTATTCTGTTTAACACAAGGTAAATTCCATATAAATTATGGGGGAAATCCCTAATTCGTAGAGAAAAATCCCTAAAATAAACATAATTATCTTGATGTATTACTCAAATATCAATTAAAATTGGTATTTTTGCATTGGTAAAAAGTACGAATTTAAAACATTAGAAAACAAGATGAGAACAGTATATGAATTCTCGGTAAAGGACCGGAAAGGTAAAGACGTAGCACTAAAAGAGTATTCCGACGAGGTACTTCTTATTGTCAACACCGCCACTAAGTGCGGCTTCACCCCTCAGTATGAGGAACTGGAGAAGCTATACGAGAAATATCACAGTCAGGGTTTCGAGATACTCGACTTCCCCTGTAACCAGTTTGGCAGTCAGGCTCCTGGTACCGACGAGTCAATCCACAGCTTCTGCAAGCTTACCTACGGCACCGAGTTTCCCCGTTTCAAGAAAGTTAAGGTAAACGGCCCTGACGCCGATGCCCTGTTCAAGTTCCTGAAGGAAGAGAAAGGCTTCGCAGGCTGGGATGAGAGCCACCCCATCTACCCCATCCTCGACAAGATGCTCTCCGAGGCCGACCCCAACTACAAGGACAGCCCGGACATCAAGTGGAACTTCACAAAATTCCTCACCAACAAGCGCGGACAGGTGGTAGCTCGCTTTGAGCCTACAGAGCCTATAGCAAACATCGCCGCAAAGATTGAGGAACTGCTTTAGAGAAGACAACGAATAATAGAAATATCAGAAACCGAAACAACAACAGATATTGGTATGGAAAAGACAAGATGCCTTATCATAGGCAGCGGCCCGGCTGGCTATACAGCCGCCATCTATGCAGGAAGAGCAAATCTTAGCCCCGTTTTATACTGCGGACTCCAAACAGGCGGGCAGCTAACACAAACCACTGAGGTAGAGAACTTCCCCGGCTACCCCGAGGGAGTAGACGGCAACCAGATGATGACGGACATCAGGCAGCAGGCCGAGCGCTTCGGTGCCGACCTTCGCGACGGCATTATCACGAAGGTGGATTTTGGCAAACGTCCCTTCACGCTTACCACCGACAGCGGTGATACCATAGAGGCCGACAGTGTGATCATTGCTACCGGAGCATCAGCAAAATATCTTGGACTCGACGACGAGAAGAAATACAACGGGCAGGGCGTGAGCGCATGTGCCACATGCGACGGTTTCTTCTATCGCAAGAAGACCGTTGCCGTTGTTGGTGGCGGCGACACCGCGTGCGAGGAAGCATCCTATCTGGCCGGACTGTGCAAGAAGGTGTACATGATAGTGCGCAAGCCTTATCTCCGTGCCTCTGACGTGATGAAAAAGCGTGTCGAGGAGAACGAGAAGATAGAGATACTCTATGAGCACAACACCCTTGGCCTGTATGGCGAGAACGGTGTTGAAGGAGCACACGTGGTGAAGCGCAAGGGCGAGGCAGACGAGGAACGCTACGACTTGCCTATTGACGGTTTCTTCCTTGCCATAGGCCATAAGCCCAACACTGATGTGTTCAAGCCATGGATAGACGTCGACGAGACAGGCTACATCAAGACCGTTGATGGTACCCCACGTACTAATATCGAGGGCGTGTTTGCAGCCGGCGACTGTGCAGACCCTACTTACCGTCAGGCCATCGTAGCAGCAGGCTCAGGATGCAAGGCTGCCCTTGAGGCAGAACGCTATCTGGCAGCAAAAGGACTGTAAAAAAGTTAATATTCCTTAGGGGTTATATCTCAACCCCATCATATTATCCCAGAAAGGGCAAAGGCACGTTGGTGATATTACAACAAACATGTCTTTGCCCTTTCCGATTTCATTCCACCCAGCTGCTACGAGTAATCCTCTCCGGTTTTTCCTGCCTTCAGGCTGGTAGCCCATAGTCCGATAAAGGTAAGCAGGCCATTCAGCATCAGCAGCTCATAACCGAAACGGTAGGAGGTGTAGTGACTGGTCAGCCAGTCTGCGGCAAAACATATCACAGGCGAGGCAACGGCAATGGCTGGTACCGCCCTGTCGTTGACACCCCGCTTGGTTATCAGTGCATAGGCGAAAAGACCAAGCAGCGGCCCATAGGTGTAGCCGCAAAGGGTGTAGATGGCATCCAGTACGCTCTGGCTATTAACAAGCTCAAAGAGCAACACGCACAGGATGAACACCACCGCCATGCACACATGCACCCTCTTCCGCAGCCGCTCGTCATCGGGCTTGCCACACATATCCACGCAGAAGCTTGTAGTCATGGCGGTGAGCGCGCTGTCGGCACTTGAGAACGATGCCGCCACGATACCTATGGTGAACAGCACCACTACCCCATTGCCAAGCATACCCGAGGCGGCGAACATGGGCAACAGGTCATCGCCCTTGGCAGGCATCTGCATGCCATACCGGGCAAGCATCATCATAAGCAATACTCCCAATGCCAGAAACAGCAGGTTGGCGGGCACGAAGGCAAAACCATAAGTACACATGTCTTTCTTGGCATCGGCAAGCGACTTGCAGGTAAGGTTTTTCTGCATCATGTCCTGGTCGAGTCCCGTCATCACGATGACGATGAATATTCCGCTAAGGAACTGTTTCCAGAAATTCTGCCTCGACATCCAGTCATCGAATACGAACATCCTCGAATGGCTGTCAGCCACTATCGCCCTCACGGCCTCTCCTACGCTCATTCCCATATCGTCGACCACATTATATATTATAAGTACCAATGCGGCAAACATGCAGAGTGTCTGCAAGGAGTCTGTCCATACCAGAGTCTTTATACCGCTGCGGCGGGTGTAAAGCCAAATGAGCGCAACCATCGCCACGGCAGTAAGGGCAAACGGTACTCTCATGTCCGCAAACACAAACCGATGAAGAATGAAGCACACCACATAGAACCTTGCCGCCGCTCCCGTCATCTTCGACAATAGGAAAAATGTCGCTCCCGTCCTGTACGACCTGTTGCCGAGCCGCTTCTGCAAGAAAGAGTATATCGTCGTGAGGTTGTGCTTGTAGTAGACGGGCAGCAGGATGAATGCCACGGCGAAATATCCGAGTATGAAGCCCAGGCAAGTCTGCATGTATGTCATGTCGGCATTGGCAACCATACCGGGCACCGATACGAACGTTATACCGGATATTGACGCGCCAATCATTCCAAACGCCACCACATACCATGGTGAATGCCGGTTGCCACGATAGAAAGCGTCGTTGTCAGAGCGGCGGGACGTAAGCCTGCTCACAAGCATGAGCAGGGCAAAATATACAAATACTGTCAGTAACATCATATAGCCTTTGATAAAAAACCTGCGCAAAGGTAGTACTTTTTTTAGAAATAATGTTAAAAGACAAAGAAATAAGAAAAAAGAAGCCCTTCGGAAGTTAAGTTCCTGAAAAGTCCACGTATATTATACAGATGACACAGAAAGAGTTCGAACAGCTGATACCTGAGCTTCGGCATCTGATGCTGAAAGTGGGTAGCGACTTCTTTGGCTCCACCATGGATGCCGAGGATGTTGCACAGGAGAGCCTTGCCCGTCTGTGGCTCAACCTTGAGCGTCTCGACTCTTCGCGCGACCTCAGTTCCTTGGCTATCAAGGTAGCAAAGAACGTGTGCATAGACATATACCGAAGGCACGTGCGGCCCAAAGGAAAAATCCCGGACTCCCTGTCAGCTCCATTGTCAGACAACGCTGATGCCGGCATAGCCGCCGAGGAGTGTCTGGCAGACATCGAGTTTGCGCTCAACCTGCTCACACCCAGTGAACGCAGCCTTCTCAACTCCCGTGTAAACCAAGGTAAGAGCTCCAGTGATATCTCCGCAGAGACAGGCATACCAAAGGCGTCTGTGATGAGCATCATCTCTAAGGCAAAGAAGAAAGTGAAAACAATAATCCGTAACAGAACATGAGGCAACAACATAACTACCAAACAAACAACCGCTACGGGAAGTTCATAACAGAACTTGAGGACGGTGTCGCCGAGTACGACCGTCTGATGAGAGCGAGCAAGACACCAGGCCAAAAAGTCAGGGCACGCATGCGCGCTATCAGATATGCCTCTGCAGCCGCCTGCATCATAGGATTTACCCTGTTCTTATGCCTTATGCAGCCTGCTGGATCTGACGAGTCAGCCGAGAGTGTAATTGCCGTTACATCCAACAATAAAAATAACAATAAAGGTGATGTTAGGCCATCGGCTGAGAAGACATCAGCCTACAAGTCTGAAGCCAACAACCAAGAGCGCAGCAGCGTGTCAGACAAGATGTTGGAAGACCGCAGCAGCAGAGCGTCAGACAAGATGTTGACACAGAGACAGGCGCGCCACAACCATACAAGGCAAAGGCACGGCAGCAGCCACAAGGCACACATGCTGCCCGAGATTGTCATAACAGACACCCCTGACATGACATTCTTTCAAGTATCTGAAGAACAACTACGAGAAGACACTTATGCCGTGCACGCCTATCAGTTTCCTGATATAGACAGCGATGGCAACAACCAGTGGGCCGAGAACACCCAGGAAAAACCTGTAGAGGTATTCGCCTATTCCCAGCCATACGGGAAAGACGTTTAAGGGCAGGTTCCATAAATTCCCACTTTAAGCAACAGATAATCACCAATAACTAAAACATAAACAACATGAAAAAAGCATTATTCACATCGTTATTGTTCCTCGTGTCTCTGCTGGCAGCAGCACATGACAAGGTATACGACGCGCCAGAGGTAGTGGCGGAATTTCCTGGTGGCACGTCTGCCTTGTGGAAGTTTATAGTCAACAACATCAAATACCCTGAAGACTGCCGCAAGGAAAACAAGGGTGGCCGTGTTGTCGTAATGTTCGTTATCGACGCACAGGGCAACGTCTCCGTTCCTGAGATAATAAAGTCACCCGACTCGCGACTTAGCAAGGAGGTTATGCGCGTGATACTCTTGATGCCCAGATGGAAGCCCGCCCAAGACAAGGGTGTCAACGTGAGCATGCGCTTCACCATACCCGTAACCTTCAATGCCAAGCAGACGCACAGTGGAAAAGGTACTGGCAATATCTACAGCGAATATGCCAGACAGGACAACAATGGGACAGACAACCCCAGGGGACTGTTCCATCTGATGAGAACCCTCTATGAGGGCAACAGTTCCCATTACCAGGACTACAACCAGTACAAATACTGTACAGACAGTGCCACACTTCAGCTGAACATATATAAGGGATACAACGCTACTGACCCTATCCTCGACTACCATGTGATGTTATCCGACAACGACCATGCACCTTTCAACTATACAGGTATGAATGCAAATAAGGAAAAAAGGATATTCAACAGCAACAAGGACGGCTTTACCATGATGTGGTACCATCAAGACAGCGACCACTCGCCATACCCCGGTCAGCAATACATTACCGAGCTGTACGAGACATGCAACGACAGTATACCGCTTATGAGAAAAATCATCAGCATGATAAGCCGTAAGTCAGGTGGTAAGAACAAGTTTGCCGGATGCTGGTACCGCCTTGGAGTCTTAAAGGACATTGAGGGCATGGACATGCTGATTGAGGGACATCAGAAACTATACCAAATATTTGATGACACGCACTACCTGCACATCTACGACCTTGAGCGGAAACCGGATTCCCGGTTCTATTGCATCCTGCGCGACGTGACATACATCTCCGACAACGAAATATTACAATATGGCAGCAAAAACAAGATAACATGGGTTAGCGACAACTGCTTCAAGCTGACCTTCGACCGTGGCGACGGCATCATGGTTACAGAAGTGTGGCTCCGCTCCGGACTGCCAAGTGTCATACAGCATGCCGTTGGCACCCATGAGCCAATTGTAAGTATCAACAACCCACTTCCCAACTACTTCGGTCAATGACACAAGGTGGGGTCTAAAAAAATTCCCACCATAACATATATTAGGATTTAGTAGTACACAACAATTGTCAAGCTAGACATTCCCGTCCGCCGCTCGTGAGAGCTGCAGGCGGGAACTTTCGTTATTCGGCATCATTGCTTTCAGTAACAAAATTGTAATATCTCTGCAACAGCATATTAACATTGCTTTCATATTTTTGCACCAGCAAACAGGACATCCCAAATAACGAAAGATGAAGAAAAGTAAGAAAGCAATTCTCAATGCACTGAAAGAGATTAAGAAGGGTAGCAAGATTGAGGCCCTGGTACTGAACATGGTACTTCAGAAAGTAGACAGCGACAGCTTCGACTTTGACGGTGATGCCGTCTACTCCAACGATGGCAAAAGGATAATCTACTGCATGTCGAACAAGACTTCGTTCGCCGTGCGAGATGGTGTGGAGGTCATAGGCGAGATGGCATTTCGCAGCAAGAAGAAGCTGAAGTCAGTATCGCTGCCCCCATCAGTCAAGACCATTGAAAAGGATGCCTTCTATGACTGCGACGACTTGGACAACGTAGTCATTCCAGCATCTGTAAGCACAGTGCGCGGCTACTCATTCTCTGAATGTGACAGTCTGAAGACGGTGACATTCCTTGGCACCCCAACCCATCTTGCCCGCCACACGTTCTCCGACAGCGACAACCTGCACAAGATTATCATTCCCCAAGGCGCTACAGAGATATTTGCTAAGGCCTTGAACAACGATGCCGACGAGAATTTTCTTTTCGAGACCATTGACTCTGCTGACGACTCTAAAGACTGATTGCCATGACCAAGAACATCTCAGACAAGCATTATGTGGAGCGTGACATAAGCTGGATGTACTTCAACCACCGCATACTCCAGGAAGCCGAGAAGGAGAGCGTGCCGACGTCATCGTGCCTGCGGCAAGCATATTCCTCATGGTTGCCGACCACTCCGGGGCACAACGCATCCTTGTGCCAAGCCTCGGCCTTGCCGACGGCATCATCAACGATCTGATGTAATGAGGCCGCGAGGCCATGCGGATAATAAATAAACGTTTTCTTCAATCTTCACGTCATCACTTCCGGTGACGTGAAGGTTGATTTTTTGTTGTATATACACATTATACAATAAAACAACACATGCTACGTTAATTTATGAAACAACATCATATCGAGATGCAGAAATGTAAAAAAAGAAGCCGCGAGGGAGAAATATATCATGTCACCATCATGGGAAGTCTCGTCAACGTGGCACTACTCATCATAAAGTTTGCGGCTGGCATCATAGGCAACTCCGCCGCCATGATAGCCGATGCCGTCCACTCTCTGTCCGACTTCGCCACCGACATCGTGGTACTGGTATTCGTGCGCATAGGAAACAAGCCCGAGGACGAGGACCATGACTATGGTCACGGCAAATACGAGACTCTTGCCTCAGCCATAATAGGCATGTCATTGCTCGTGGTCGGCGCCATGATCTGCTACAACGGCATCTACGACACATGCCTTGCCGCCATGGGCAAAGCTCTCCGCACACCCGGCTGGATAGCCTTGGCGGCAGCCATGGCGAGCATCCTGCTCAAGGAGTGGGCATACAGGTTTACCGTGGCTGTGGGCAAGCGTGTAGGCTCACAGGCCGTAGTGGCAAACGCCTGGCATCACCGTTCCGACTCGCTGTCGTCAGTAGGAACATTCCTTGGAGTCGGTGGAGCCATACTCCTTGGCAGCAACTGGGCCGTGCTCGACTCCATAGCCGCCATCATAGTGAGCTTCTTCATCATGGGGGCAGCACTAAAGCTCCTCAAACAGTCTACCGACGAGCTTATGGAAAAGAGCCTGCCACATGACATGGAAGAGGAAATAGAGAGCATCGTTAGCAAGGAGCCGTGCGTGAGCAGCATGCACCATCTGCGCACGCGGCGCATAGGCAACAACATCGCCATATCAATGCACGTCAGGCTACCGGGCGAAACCACGCTATACCATGCCCATGAGCATGCGTCGAGCATAGAGCGCAAACTGCGCGAGCATTTCGGCGAAAGCACCTTCATAGCCCTGCATCTGGAACCTACCAAGGTAGACGGCAGATATGTAGAGCCGACGAAAACAAGATGTATGCTGCCCATACTGTTGATTGCCGCAGCTACGCTAACCATGACAACAGGATGCGGATGCTCAGACAACAATAAAGAGGAGGCAGACTCTGTAGTACATAGAAACAACATACCCGTAGACACCGCTCTGAGAAGCCGGCTGGCCGACTTTGCCAACAGCCCACGGCCACAAGGCAATTTCGCCTTCAAGGTATACGACCTTACAGCAGAGAAGACCGTCTACTCATACAACGAGAACATGGCTCTGCCCTCGGCATCGTGCATGAAGCTGCTGTCGGGCATCGCTGGCCTGCACCTTCTGGGATGCGACTACCAATACGAGACCACGCTGGCTATACGGGGAAATGTCGATGCCGAAGGTACGCTGAAGGGCGACATAGCCTTCAAGGCCGGACTGGATCCACAGCTTATGGAGGCCGACCTGCAGCCTTTTGCCAAAGCCCTGAAGGACAAGGGAGTCAAGGCCGTCTCCGGGAAGCTGATTGTCGACCTTGTTGTAGCAGAACCAGTGACAAGCGAGGAACACTGGTTTCCGTGGGACCTTACCTTCTCTAAGTACGGACTGCTGTACAAGGGTGACAAGAGGATTGTGAGGGCACTACGTGCTACTCTCCGCGGCCAAGGCATAGCCACCCGTGACAGCCAGATAGTGATGGCGCGCGTTCCCGATGGTTTTACAACCGTATATACCTCCACACGCAGTATAGAGGACGTAGTGAAAAGAATGTGGAAAAACAGCTCTAACACCCAAGCCACAGCCATGCTCTATACCATAGGCCACCATTTCAGGCCTCAACGGCATCCTGTTCCCTCAGGTGTGATATATCTAAAGAATTTCCTGCGCAGTAAACTTGGCCACCGCGACAGCCGTATTGTCATACACGACGGATGCGGCCTGTGCGTATACAACAGGTTGTCGCCAAACGCCCTTACGGCAATTCTGGAATACGGCTACAAGGACAAGGACATAAGAGGGATGCTTGAGCGCAACCTGTCCATAGCAGGCGTTGACGGCACCCTGGCACGCGAGATGTGCGGACAAAAAGTACGCGGCAAGGTCAAGGGCAAGACTGGCACCCTCTCCCACCCTTATGGCATCAGCTCGCTCGCCGGACTATGCGAGGGCTCCAACGGCCACATGCTTGCCTTCGCCATCATGGACAGCAGGATGTCGGTGCTCGACGCAAGGGTTCTGCAGCGGAAGCTGTGCGAGGCTATGGTGAAATAGGTCGGCCGAGGCACATTGCCCCGTAGCCTATGGTCAAGCAGACTTCATCGCCACGATGGCCTTCAGTATAGCCACGGCATCTGTCACTGACGCAACTTCTTTCACATGCATGAGCCTCTTGCCCCTTGTCTCCCTCAATTCGCAACGGCGTACGTTCATGGTGACATAGTTGATTATCTTCCCGAACGTGGAACTGCGGTAATACGGACTGTCGTTGTTCGACACGAACTGCATGTTCATTATTCCCTGCTTTAGAATAATCTTCTCGCATCCCAGCCTCTTGCCAAGCCTGCGGAGGAGCACCACCTGCATGAGTTCCTCTCCCTCCTTGGGCACAGGCCCGAAGCGGTCGATAAGCCGCTGCCTGTAGACGTCGAGGTCGCGGTCCTCGACAATAGAGTCCAGCTCACGGTATAGGAGCATTCGCTCGGAGCTTCCCGGCACATAGGTCTCGGGGAAATACATCTCCAGGTCGCTCTCTATGGCACAGTCCTCTACGAAGTCCTCGCCGGAGAAGGCTGGAGCATTGGCGGCCGTAGCATCGTACAACTCTGCAAACTCGTCATTCCTCAGCTCGGTAACAGCCTGGCTGAGAATTTTCTGATAGGTCTCATATCCCAAGTCTTCCATAAATCCGCTCTGCTCTGCTCCAAGCAGGTTACCCGCGCCACGTATGTCGAGGTCCTGCATGGCGAGGTTGAAGCCGCTGCCCAGCTCGGAGAAAGTCTCCAGAGCCTCGAGCCTGCGTCTTGCCTCGGGTCGAAGCACGCTCTTGGGCGGTGCGAGCAGATAGCAGAACGCCTTGCGGTTGCTGCGTCCCACGCGTCCTCGCATCTGATGCAAGTCGGAGAGTCCGAACTTATGTGCATCGTTGATGATGATGGTGTTGGCGTTGGGAATGTCTATTCCGTTCTCGACAATAGTCGTCGAGAGCAGCACGTCGTAGTCGTGGTTGACAAATCCCAATACGATATCCTCAAGTTGCTCCGGCGGCATCTGCCCGTGCCCGATGGCAATGCGGCAGTCAGGGACATATTTCAGAATAAGCCTTTCTATCTCCGTCAACGACGATATGCGGTCGTTGACAAAGAACACTTGTCCGTTGCGGCTCATCTCGAAGTTTATGGCATCGGCAATCACCTCATGTCCGTATGTGGAGAGCTGGGTATATATTGGATGGCGGTTGGGCGGCGGCGTGCGCATTATGCTCATATCTCGCGCTCCCATAAGCGAGAACTGCAACGTCCTCGGTATCGGGGTTGCCGACATGGTGAGAGTGTCTATGTTTGATTTCAGCTTTCTGAGTTTTTCCTTTACAGCAACGCCGAATTTCTGCTCCTCGTCAATGATGAGCAGTCCTATGTCGTGCCATTTCACGTTCTTGCCAATAAGCTTGTGGGTACCCACGATGATGTCAATGCGCCCAGCCTCCAGGTCCTCGAGCACCTGCCGTGTCTGCTTGGCCGTGCGTGCCCTCGACAGATAGTCCACCCTGACGGGGAAGTCGCGCAGACGGTCGCGGAACGTCTGGTAATGCTGCAGCGCAAGCACCGTGGTAGGCACGAGGACCGCCACCTGCTTTGAGTCGCAGGCAGCCTTGAAGGCGGCCCTGACAGCCACCTCCGTCTTGCCAAATCCCACGTCACCGCAGACAAGCCTGTCCATGGGTGCCGCCCGCTCCATGTCGGCCTTTACCTCCTGTGTAGCCTTCAGCTGGTCGGGAGTGTCCTCGTAGAGGAAGCTGGCCTCCAGCTCGTGCTGCATGAAGTTGTCCGCACTGAAGGCGAAGCCTTTCTCGTGACGGCGTTTGGCGTACAGTTTTATCAGGTCGCGGGCAATGTCCTTTATCCTGGTCTTGGCCTTTTGCTTGAGCCGTTCCCATGCGCCAGTGCCAAGAGTGCTCAGGCGTGGCGGCTCTCCGGTATCAGCCCGGCGGTACTTGGCAATCTTGTAGAGCGAGTGTATGGAGACATCCACCTTGTCGTTGTTCTGGTAGATAATGCGGATTACTTCCTGATAGCCGTCACCCGACGGCACTCTTACGAGTCCTCCGAACTTTCCTACCCCAAGGTCTACATGCACTATATAGTCGCCAGGCTCCATCTCCTGCAGCTCTTTCATGGTGAGCGCCATCTTTCCCGCTCTTGCCGAGTCGCTGCGCAGGCTGTACTTATGGAAGCGGTCGAAAATCTGATGGTCGGTGAAGAAACATGCGCGGAGGCTATTGTCGGCAAAGCCCTCGTGAAGCGCATGGTCGACAGGCTCGAAGCCAAGTCCCTCAGCCCCCATATTGGGGTTTGCCTGCATATTGTAGTCATCCCCGCTGATGGTCTGCGGAGACAGAATCTCCTTCAGTCTCTGCTGCTGCTTGCTGCTGTCTACAAGTATATATAAGGTGTAGCCCACCTCGGCATACTGTGTGAGCGTCTGCCTGAGCATGTCGAAGTTCTTATGGAACAGCGGCTGTGGAGAGATATTGAATGAAAGGCTTGCCTCGGCAATATCCTCATCCCTGCCTCCTGCTGCCGACGGCGACAATACCACCCGCCTCATTCCCGACACGGAGCGCATGAATGCCGTTGCGCTAAGCAGAGAGAGCTGCTTGTCCATCTCTCTCATTATCTGCTGACGTTCCATCTCGGTAGCGTCTGCCAGACGGTCGGTATATGCCTGCGACGAGAAGCCCTCGTTCCAGATGCGGTCTATGGTATCGCTCACAAACGTGAGGTCACGGACAACAAGCAGCGTGTCAGCGGGCAGATAGTCAGTAAAAGGTATCTTCTCGGCATCGGCCAAGGCCAGCTCCGGGACTATCTCTATCTTCTGCTTCCTCTCGCGCGACAGCTGGTCTTGCACGTCGAAAGTGCGGATAGTGTCCACCTCGTCACCGAAGAAGTCTATGCGGAAAGGATATTCCGATGAGAACGAGAACACGTCGATGATGCTGCCTCGCTGTGCAAACTGTCCCGGCTCATAGACATAGTCCACTTCGGCAAAACCATACTCACGCAGGGTATGAGCCAATGACGTTGTTCCAAGCCGCTGTCCAACCTCTAATGTGAGCATCCGCTCATCCACAACCTTACGCCCGGCCACAAGCTCGGATAAAGCCTCGGGGCAGGTCACGATATATACGTTGTCGCCGGCAGAGAGCCTTGCCAGCACCTCTGTGCGGAGTATCTCGTTGGCAGCGTCGCGCTGGCCGTACTTTACCGCACGGCGATAGGAAGACGGGAAAAAGAGCGTGTGCTGCTGGCCAAGCATCTGCGAGAGGTCGTTATAGAAGTAGCCGGCCTCGTCGGGGTCGTTGAGGACAAATAGCACGGTGCGTGACATACGCTCGAAGAGCGACGCGAAAAATACTGGTGCAGACGACGCCACAAGTCCCTGCAACGCGACAGTCCTTACCTTTTCGTCGGCAAGAAGTTCAAGAAAGGCGGCGTACTGCGGCAATTTGCCGTAGAGCGTCGCCATTTGTCTTATCTCCATAGGGATATTGATTATTCCTGTTCGTAGAATGCCTGTTACCTTGTCACCTTTTTTAGAACAAACTATGCAGGCATGTGCGGATACTTGCGGAACCATCCGTCCAATCTCAGACGCATGACACCGAAGAACGCCTCACCGAAAATACCACCGCTCATCTTGCTCACACCCTCACGGCGGTTGACGAATATCACTGGCACTTCCTTTATCTTAAATCCTATCTTGTAGGCGGTAAACTTCATCTCTATCTGGAAGCCATACCCCTTGAAGCGCACCTCGTCAAGCGGAATAGTCTCAAGCACGCGCCGGCGGTAGCACTTGAAGCCCGCCGTAGTGTCGTGTACCTTAAAGCCTGTGACGAAGCGTACGTACTTCGATGCGAAATAGCTCATGAGCACACGGCCTATAGGCCAATTGACAACATTGACGCCACTGACATACCTGCTGCCTATGGCAAGGTCGTATCCCTCATCATGGCAGGCTGCATAGAGCCTTGGCAGGTCGTTGGGGTCATGGCTGAAGTCGGCATCCATCTCGAAGATATAGTCGTAGCCGTGCTCCAAGGCCCACTTGAAGCCCTGTATGTAGGCGGTACCCAGACCAAGCTTGCCTGAGCGGTGGACTATGAAGAGCCGTCCTCCAAACTCCGTCTTGATGAGTCTCTCTACCTCGTCACCCGTCTTGTCGGGACTATTGTCATCGATAACAAGTATATGAAAGTTTTTCTCCAATCCCAACACGGCACGGATAATCTTCTCGATGTTCTCCATCTCGTTATAGGTTGGAATGATAACTATTGAATCACTTTCCTGCATGATATTCATCTATTGTTTGCTGCAAAGATATGCAAATTCTTTAATTTCACCAAGCCGAAGGCATTTTTTTTTACCCCTATGGCATATAAGGCAAGCAATATGCCCCATCACTGGTCAGGGTTCTCTACAAATCCGCGGTATTGCTCCTCCAATGCCGACATCACAACCTCATAGCTTTTCTCCTCAGCATTGGCAACATTCTCCTTGCCCTGCCCTATTGGGTCTATGGGCTTATGTATGGTTAGCGTCAGCGGATGCCACGTCACCCAGCGGAAGTCCCTCATGCGCGGCATGACATCAAACGAGCCGTTGATGGTAAGAGGAACCACGGGCAGCTGCAGCTCGTCGGCAAGCATGAAGGCTCCACGCCTGAACACTCCCATGTGTCCGGTAAACGTGCGGGCACCCTCGGGGAAGACCACCAGCGACATGCCCCCGCTCAGAGTCTTGCGGGCCTTGTCGTATGTCTCCTTAATCTTCTTGGGGCCGCGCTTGTCGACAAATATCTGGTGCGAATACTCGCATGCCATGCCTACGAAGGGCATGCTGCGCAGCTGGCGCTTCATCATCCACTTGAAGTTTCGCCCCAGGAAACCATAGACAAGGAATATGTCGAATGATCCCTGATGGTTGCTCACGAAAACATACGACTGGCCAGGCGACAGGTTCTCACGTCCCTCAACCCTTACGGGCAGAAGGAACAGCCTGACGGTGAACCACGACCACAGCTTGCCGGGATAGTAGCCCCAGAAATGACCGTTGCCAACGCAGCAGCCCAAGATGGTCACAACCGATGTCAATACCGATGCCACAAGAAACAGTGGCAGACAGATAAACAACTGGTAGAGTCGATAAACGTACTTCATATCTCATTTTTTATTTATTTCATTTATCTCCTTTTATCTTCACTTATCTCCTTTTATCTCCTTTTTACCACTTGCAAAAGTCGATTTATTCATAACGCCCGGCGCAACGTAATGACAGCAATCTCTGCTGTAGCCCCAAACCGCATGGCCAACACCCCAGAGAGTCCAGACGTGACGTAAAGTTGCCTGTTGCCGTCCATATACAGTCCATAGTCTTCCTTGGCAGTGAGCATGGTTGGCCGCAGGCCAAAGAGCGATACCTGCCCGGCATGGGTGTGGCCGCTCAGGGTCAGCTGCACGTGTGACGATGGCAATATCTGATTGCGCCATACCGACGGGTCGTGCTGAAGCATCACCACGAAGGCATCGTTGCCCACTCCCCTCAATGTCTTGCCAATATCGGCAAGGGCCGGCGACGGCTTGCGTCCTCCATTCTCCTCGCCCGCCACAACGAGCGAGTCTGTTCCACGCCTGATTACACGGTGCTCGTTGCGCAGGACATTCCATCCTGCCCTCTGCTGACGCGCTACAGTCTCGGCAATATTTGCCTGAGCCACAGCCGGAGGCACATGGGTGTAAATGCTATAGTCGTGATTGCCCAGCACGGAATATACTCCATCGGGAGCCTTAACCTGTGCAAGGATGTCCTGCACGGGATATATCTCCTGCGGCTTCATGTTCTGGATATCTCCTGTGAACACCACCATGTCGGCATGCTGCGCATTGATGCTGTCTACATCCCTTTGCAGAAGTTGGCGGCGGTCGTACTGGAATGTACCGACATGGGCATCCGAGAAATGGACGATGCGGTAGCCGTCGAACTCCTTCGGAAGATCGTCAAAGTAGAGGTCAAGATGCCGGACCTCCAGTTTCCCGAAGCCGAAGATAAAGCCATAGCATACTATGTATATCTGGAAAAGGGCTACGGGCAGCCACAGTATGTTACCCCAATTGGCGCGCCGGTGCCGAAGGCGGCACAGAAGATACCCTACCGAGGAGAACAGGGCGAAAATGGCCTTGGGCATAACGACAATGCCTACAAGCATCATATAGACATTGATGAACACCATCTCGTCGGGCACGAAATCACGCGTCGAGGCAATTGCCACGCTGTAGGCAAGCATCAGCAGACTTGGCAACCACCACAATAGCCGCTTCCACCACACGTAGCTGCTGCGGTGGCGCAGATAGTGCACGTCGACATACAGGTCGGGAAGCACTATGAGCAATATGACGGGTATCAGTATTCTTGCTATCATATAATTGTTCAGGGGGGCTTACTGGTTGCGCCTCAGGAAACGTGACACCAGTTCCAACGGCAGCCCGCGCCTTCGCGCATAGTCGCTCAGCTGGTCATTCCCTATGGGGCCAACATCGAAATACCGCGCCTTGGGATGCGCAAACATCAGTCCTGACACGGAAGCATGGGGCTGCATCATGCCGCTCCCGGTGAGGCGTATGCCTATCTCGCCCATGCCCAGCACCTTGTCAATGACGAAATTGATGCTCATGTCGGGCAGCGAGGGATAGCCTGCCGCCGGCCTTATGCCCTGATAGCGGCCTGCGAGCATGTCGGCAATGGACAAAGCCTCGTCGGGAGCATATCCCCAGTATTGTGTCCTGACGTAATGGTGCAGCTTCTCGGCTGCGGCCTCGGCCAGGCGGTCGGCAACGGTCTGCGCAAGCATCTTGTCGTAGCAGTCGCAGGAGCATCGGCTCACCATGGCCGCATCGACACTTGTGGCAAAAAATCCTACGCGGTCGGCAACGCCTTGCGACAGCGGACGCACGAAGTCTGCAAGGCAGAGATTAGGCTGTCCGCAGGCGGCAATGCCCTGCTGCCTGAGCATAGGAAGCCTTGTCCCGTCAGACAAGACAATGTCGTCGCCGTCGGAGTTGGCATCAGCTATCAGCACCTTGGCATGCACCTTGTAGCGTCCGTCCCACGAACGGGCAAGCGCAAGTGCTTCCTCACGCAGCCGCTCACGCTCGGGGCCGTCCTTGCCGGACATTCCCCACGAATGGTAGAAATACGGCCAGCTGATATAGTCTGTCAGCTCACATATATTATAATGTATTGTCATCAGTCCTGAATGTCAGTTCCTGTCCCAAAGTATCGTCTATGACATGGCCATCGGCGTAGACGGTATGTCCGTTGCAGATGGTTCTCCTCACTCGCCAGTCGTAGCAGTGTCCTTCCATAGGGCTCCACTTGCACTTGCTCAGGATAATGTCTTTCCCTACAGTCCACGGCTCGCCCCTCTGCACAATGGCAATGTCGGCATGGTAGCCGGCGCGTAGGAAGCCTCGTCTGCTTATCGAGAACAGGCGGGCGGGATTGTGGCACATTAGCTCCACCAGCCGCTCCATCGTAACAACGCCCTTGTCGGCAAGCTCCAGCATGGTGACGAGCGAGAACTGCACCATCGGCATACCCGATGTTGCCTTAGCCGCACCACCCTGCTTGTCGGCCAGCAGATGGGGGGCATGGTCGGTACCAACCACACTGATGGTGCCATCGGCAATGCCCCTCCTCAGTGCCTCACGGTCCTCGGGCCGCTTGATGGCAGGGTTGCATTTTATCAGACTGCCCTTCTGCGCATAGTCGGCACTGCTGAAGAACAGATGGGCCACCGTGGCCTCAAGGGTGACATTGTCGGCCGCCAATGCCAGCTCTCGCCCGGTGCTGACATGGGCTATGTGCAGGCGGGTGCCAAACTGGCGGGCAAGGGCAGCAGCCAACGCCGCCGACTCGAAGCAGGCTTCCTCGGAGCGTATCAGCGGATGGAGCATCACGTCGGGGTCATCGCCATACGCCTTCTTCATCTGCTCCATGTTGCGGTTTATTATGTCAGTATCCTCACAATGCGCCATGACGGGCAGTCCTAAGCGCGCAGCCTCGGCGAACACCTTCAGCAGCGAGCCATACTTGTCTACAAGCATATTGCCGGTGCTGGAGCCCATGAAGAGCTTGATGCCTGGCACGGCATGGCGGTCGAGCGAGGCGAAGAGATCGGAGTTGCCATTGGTGGCGCCAAAGAAGAAGCCATAGTTGACAAGGCTCTTCTGCCTTGCCCTGTCACGCTTGTCCTGAAGCGCCTCCAGGGTTGTTGTCTGTGGCACCGTATTGGGCATGTCCAGATATGATGTCACACCACCGGCCGCAGCGGCTCTCGACTCGCTGGCCATGTCGGCCTTATGGGTGAGCCCCGGCTCACGGAAGTGTACGTGGTCGTCTATGATGCCCGGCAATACGAGACACCCCGTGGCGTCTACAGTCTCATCGTAGTCTCCACGGGGTGCCTCTCCTTTGCCAATACTCTTGATGCAGTCTCCCTCAATGACAACAAATCCGTCGAACGACTGTCCCTCGTTGACGATGCGGCCATTGGTTATTAAAGTTTGTCTCATAGTGTTTGCTATCGTTGTTGTTGCCGGAATACCGCTACCTGCCGTCGTCAGCCTCTACCCCCTACTCTGCCGGTTTGGCAAGCTCGCTTGGGTTGGCAGCCTCCGGCACGGGAGCCGTGACAGGCGCGTCATCAACGTCCCTCATGCCATTCATGATTTGCTGGTTCTCGGTGGCCTTCTCGTAATATTCCTTAACAAGGGGATTACTCTTGAATTTGTCAGTAGCCTTGCTCATGATGTCCTCTATCCATGCGTCGAGCATCGGGTACTGGTAGCGTGTGGTGCAGGTGGTCATAAATACCCAGGGACCAAGCACATTGTCCATGTTGTCCTCAATGAACGTGGTGACAAGCTTGTCGAGCTTTGCGCTAATCTCCGCATCCTCTGCCTGCAGATCCCTCGTCACCGCCGCCATGTCCTTGCCGTCCATGATAGCCTGGTCGTGCTTGTGTACGAGGTCGGCACTGGCGCTGACGAGCTGCTGATACTTGGTGGCAAAGGCCGACAATTCCTCGTTGAGAGGAGTACCGGTGACGCTCTGCTGCATGTTGTCTATCTTTATTGTGATGTTGCCACTCTCAAGCACTACGGGCAGGGCTGGCGTGCCGTCGAGGAAGATGTTGGCAACCTGGGTGGAGTCAACGGTTCCGTAGAAGCGGAACTGTCCGTGTATGACATCGCAGGAGTCGACATCCCTGAACGCCGTATCGGCAAAGATCTTTAGATACAGTTTCTGCCCGTCGAGGTTCGACAGGCTTGACGTGCCTTCAATGTTGAAAGAGTTTGCACATGACGTCATGGCCAATACAGCGGCCACAGCATATATAATCTTGCTCATAAGTTGTAGTTGCTTTCCTTTGCGTGGACTATATCTGTCCGATATCTCATTTTTCGTAGTTATTGCAAAGATAATATCATTATGCGAAGCAGAGATAATATTTTTGCGCTATTTAAAGATAGTGCCTATTCTTTTAGGTTTTTTTTGGATAGTTCGTTGTTTATACGATGGGTTGTATACACCTCAAGCAGGGCTGCGACAAGCAACAGCACTACCCACTTATTGTACACTATCTCTATGTAATCTGTTATATTGTCGAACATCGGCCTGAAAAAACCATAGGCACTGTCGGCCATCAGCACTCCTGAGATGACGAACAGCAGGCTCGCCAGACCCTGTATGTTCTTCAGGCGGCGCAGTACCAGCTCGGTTCCTGTATACACCTGCATGGTCTGCATGAGGCTGAACATCACTGAGCCGACAAGGAATATCCAGCAGACCACACGCTGCTGCCACATCATGACATAGCAGCCGGCACCGGCCACCATGAGCATACCACCGAGAAGGAATATCACCGTCTGTACCCTATTTAGCTGTCTCATCATTGCGGTCCTCCGTAAACTGTATGTCATCACTCAGGACAAAAACGTCCTCATCATCCGTTTTCATGAAATATTTCTCACGCGCTATCTTCTCTATAGCACGCGGATTGTGCTTCAGCTCCCTCAGAGCCTTGGCATCCTTCTCGTGTACCTTATTATATTGGGCTATCTGCTCTTTCAGGTCCTCTATCTCCATGTCGTACTTCACCCTCTGTACAAAACTGTTTTCGTCAACAAAGCCTACGACAACAATGCCCACCACAATGACAATGACATATTTGTAGCGGGCAAGTATGTTCCATACTATTCCTATTTTCTTACCCATAAGTATAATTTGTTGATACGATTGGCAAAGTTACGACTTTTTCACGAAATCCTAATATCTTTCACATAATTTATGATTGCAATTGAGGGCGAAGGGCAAAGGTCGAAGGACTGAGGGCAAAGGGCTAAGGGCAAAGGGCAAAGGGCGAAGGGCAAAGGAGTAATTATCGCGCTGTAAGAGCAAAAGCGCATAGCCCAGGGTAAAGCGTAGCGGCACCCTGGGTTATTTCATGTAGGTGATGGTCGTTTTTGATGGAGGTAACTATGTGAGGCTTGGCGGTAACAGAATCAGTACAGTCTTCATGACCGACAAGATATTAATGGAGAATTCGTTTTGCCCATCACATGAGTTGATACTAAGACTTCATTTATCTCTAGCTGCAGTATTGTCTTACTTCCATGGGATATGGACGAGCCCTATGGTCATGCCGATGGAATGGTTGCTCCTTTACCTGATGGCCGACTTCTCCTTAACAATTATTGCCAGACGGCAAAAGGGAAAAAGATAGACTACTACAAACGTTTATTAAAAATGCTTGATGGGCACTATCCCTTTGTGGAACTGTCCTACGACTGCAAGCTCGAAGAAGATTCGTGGTGCTACCTCATTAGTGTCCCGTTAAAAATGGGACACTAATGAACTTGTTCCTTATTATTTAGGTTAGTATGGTACATAATTGGATCTAACAAACCACCTTCTACTTCCTCGTGATAATAAAACTCAATATCAGTTGGGTAGATGCGCCGGCATCCATTTACCTCAAAACAGCCAGAATTGAATATCTTTGTTGCTACCTCAGAGAATTGTTTTGATAATACTTCTAGTTTCTCCGAATCCGGCTTAATGTTTGTTACGCCTGTGAAACTAGCAAGCGCATCATGTAATGTATTATTAGCCATAGTTGTTTGATTTGGTTATTTCAAAAACATGTGGTTTGTTTATATTATTGTAACTATCATCAAGTATTGCTCCATTTGAGAAG
>OBLI01000284.1_pt1 | contig 55313 bp, 49 predicted proteins | sample 1519701 | NCBI WGS metagenome assembly OBLI01 (sample SAMEA3663005, study PRJEB22513) | pig gut metagenome | biome: pig gut; feature: pig-associated habitat; material: faeces | place: France | collected 2012
GTTCATCTTGTCCAAAATTTAAATTCGGGACAAAGGTACTAATATATATTAAGGTACACAAGACGGCCCTAAATGACTGCTTACAATTACGCTGATATTCTGGCTGTATGGTTAGAGCACCAGCCAAGCCATATAAACCCTTATTATCTTGGTCACTAAACGTAAATCCTTCACATATTTGCTTAACAGTATAATTTTTCAGTATTGGATCCATATATTATTTTCTTTTTCTGATTAGTATTCTTTGGAACACTTTTTCCAAAATGCCATCTTTTAATAAGACTCCGCTTGCATTTAAATCGTATGTTCCTTTTTTGTTAAATTTATTATAGTATGCAGCTTTACATTCTTCTGTAGAATAAATTTTTGTTTTCAGTTTATATAAATCTTTATTTTCACACATTCCAACAATCTCAAATTGTTCTGGACAATATTTATCAAAGAACGTACTATAGACACCCATAATACCATCATAATCTGATGGTATGGCGTCACAGTAGTTTACCTCTATGGCATCATAGTTTTCATACTTTTGATATCCAATTCCTTTTATTTCTTTGTGTTTACTAAACCGGATATTCTCAGCTTCTGTCATTAACCTTAATGGTTGGTGTCTTCTTCCATGATCAATATTGGTAAACCAACAACAATTTCTAAACTTCACCAAACCTGTTGTTTTATCATATACACCTGATGCATAATCTCTATCTTCAACGACCCGAAAGAATGCATTACCACCTTTGAACCCATTACCAAGCCATATTTCGTTATTCATTAATAAAGGAAATATTTCTTTATAAGTAATTGCATTCTGGTTGCCAATAATTACAAATTCTTTATTAGCTTCCATTATCCATGCTACAAATTCCCTAAACAAAGAGAATGGAGGATTCGTGACAATAATGTCAGCCTCATCACGAAGTTTTGTCACTTCCTCACTGCGGAAGTCTCCATCACCATTAAGATAATCCCATTGTAAGTCATCAAGATTAATCACTCCGTCACCTGTGGTATCTTCTGTAAGAACAAATATCTTACCGTGGGTTTTGGTTTTGTCTTTGTCAAACTTCGGAGACTCTGTCTCAAAAAGCGACAATTGATAGCCACACTTATATGTCTTGCTTTCAGGTGCAAAACTCGTTGAGATAAGTTTCTTCAACCCAAGTGTCTCAAAATTCTGAGCAAAATATCGAGTAAAGTTACTCCACTCGGGATCGTCGCAAGGCAGTAGAACCGTCTTACCCCTAAACACATCTCGATTATAGTCGAGATATGCCTCCATCTCTGTTTCTATGTCATAGAACTGAGTATAAAACTCATCGTTTTTAGCTGCCTTAGCTTTAGTAAGAGTCTTGTTTGCCATAAATCAATTGATAGTCGTTTGGCACTCAACTATCAATCACGCCGAGACACAATAATGGCGCGATGCACCTTATTGCGTTCAGCTTTGAGGTAGCGTAGGAAGGAAACCTCAGACCATTCATAAGAATGCATCACGCCTATTGCGTGATTGCATTGCTAAAAGAATAGTCAGAGGCATCCATATATCTACGGACACCCTGTCACATATTATTCTTGTTACGTTATATCCATGAAAGTTTCCTACGCTTTTGGCTGAACGCGAATAATAGCGAATGCTTTTGTTTACCCACAATGTTATTGGAAATCCCCAAAGGGAGCATGACACTCCCCGCAATGAAATCCGCACCAAAGGTACGAATAATATATGAAAAGAGAAAACTTTTAGAGGATATTTTTCTCAGAAGAGCATAATTTTAACACTTTTCCTTTGATAATTCATAAAAAAGCAGTATATTTGCAGCGAAAAATTGTTGAATCAGAATAAGATATATATGCCTGAGATATGTAGATTTTATGGAACCATTAAAATAAGAAAGGAGAAATATGATGCTTAAAGTTAAAGATGTCGATTATCTGGACAATTATCGCCTTGCACTTGTGTTTAGCGATGGAGTGAAAAAGGAAGTTGATTTGGAACCTTATCTGAAGGGAGAGGTGTTTGGACCACTTCGCGACAAAAGTCTGTTTATCCAATACGGATTAACCCCGACTACAATTGAATGGGCAAATGGGGCTGACTTGGCACCGGAATTCCTATATAGAATTGGGGAATAATCGCCTTATCTTTTCAAAGATTATTTAAATAATGTGTAAATTTGCAGCATTGTTTTAGGACTATAATGACGATGAGAAGAAATACTACCAAAATATGGTTTGCGGTTATTGCAGCCTGGGCATATATCATTTCTGCCGAAGCACAGGTATCGTTTAGATACAAGGGAGTGACTATGAATACCAACAGGCATTGCCTGCTTGTGGACGACACGAAGAAGGCGAAGGAGAAACACTTCCTTTTCGCCACTGTAGTTGACGCTTTGGCTTTTGCCGACAAGCATAACAATGAAGACTCTCTATGGACGGAGATATACATCTGTCCATCTGTGTATTGGATGGACAACCCTGACGACGAGGCGATAAGAAGGCCCAATCCGGGAGAGGGAACGCCTTACGCCCTGGAGGTAAAGGCAAACCGACTGAGACTCGTAGGTCTTGGTGAGACTGGCGAGGACGTGGTGCTTGCCTGCAACCGCGGACAGACACAAGGAGCTGACGGCAACTACACCATGTTTCATTTCCTTGGCAGTAATGTAGAGGCTGCCAATATCACATTTGGCAATTACTGCAATGTTGACCTCATATATCCAAAGGACAAAAGCAAGAACAGAAAGCGGAGAAAGGATGCCATAGTGCAAGCTCAGATAGCCATCTGCGCGGGCGACAACTACAAGCTTGACAACTGCCGATTCATATCACGACTTAACCTCTGCCCATTCGTTGGGGCAAAACATACGGTATTCAACAACTGCTATTTCGAATGTACCGACGATGCCTTATGCGGAACGGGAGTATATAACAAATGCCGGTTTACTCTGTTCAGCAGCAAGCCGTTCTATACCACCGACCATGAGACAGGAGCGGTATTCCATGATTGCGATATTCATAGCAAGACCACCGGCATACAATATATTAATAAGGTAAGCGGACCCGTAACATTGGAAAACTGCCGATGGACAAGCGACGACCCAAGTTTGAAAATAGAATGGTGCAAGCGTCCCGACCCTCGACATCTATGCACGATGAAGGACTGCACTCTCAACGGCAAGCCCCTCTCCCTGCCCACTCCCACAGCACCTCTGCCATTTCAGTTGCCACCCTTTGCCATGCAAATACAGACAGACATCATCCCCGGAGGATGGACATTGGATTGCCATAAGCCCAAGGACACAATGGACTACGACTGGCAGGCTGACAACACCCGCCCTTCGTGGGGATATGCCGAGGGAGTGGATGGAGCTGAAGGCTCGTGGGGAATGGTGCAGTTGCAGAAAGGGGCAAGGATGATGTTTACCCCTAAGGATGAGACTGCTAAAGTAGGCAACCAGGAATGTATCGTAACCCTCGACCCATGCAAGTCGGCTGGACAAGGATTCGGATCTGCCACTGGACAGTATCTTGACATCTGCATCAAGTTCGACACCCGCTCTCTGACTGGCTATGGCATACGCTTTGTACGCACTCCCGACTACGACCATGCTGTGGAGGTATGCCTTGTGGAATACATCCATGGCGACATACGCGAGATTTCCTCTCCCGAACGATGCGACATCTACAGGCGAGGATGCCGTGTGGAATTATCCGCACGTGGAGATACTATAACAGCCAAGGTGTCCAACTCCAATTTCCCCGACGTCACCCATACCTTCATGGCGAAGATGCCATCACCCAACCACCATGGCGGTTTCCATCTACAACATACGGGAAGCACAGGTGCCTCAGCTACAGTGATAAAGTCAATAATGATTAAATAATTTAGATATAAGATGAAAGAACTTTTATTGGTTTGTATTGGCAGCTTCTTCGGAGGCGGAATGAGATACCTGGTGGGACAACTGCATGTGAGACTGACAGGACCAGAGACATTGGCTTACGGACTATTTCCTTGGGGAACATTTGCCGTGAACATCATCGGCTGCCTGCTCATCGGACTGTTTACAGGCATAGCGGCATCGGGACATCTTCCGGCACAATGGAAGTTGGTGCTTGTCACTGGTTTTTGTGGTGGATTCACCACATTCTCTACATTTATGAACGAAAACTACTTGCTTGGCAAAGACAACTTGATGATGCTCGCCATTTACACCGTGGCGAGTCTCGCACTCGGAATGGGGGCATTGGTAGTGGGATACAAAATCGCAAGCGCATTTTAATAAAATACACAACCACAATAATAATACCGAAAAAAAATGGTTAATATTTCAGAACAACAAATGGGAATAAGCGAGAGACAGGAGAAAGTGATTACCTATCTGAAGGAGCACGACATCCCTTTCACATGCTACAACCATCCCGAGGGCAAGACTATCGAGGAGGCCAAGCAATGGTGGAGGGCCGATGGAAGCCTGCACTGCAAGAACCTTTTCTTCCGCAACCACAAGGGCAACAGGCATTATCTTGTGTGCTTCAATTGCGACCACGACCTCGACATACATTATCTGGAGCACAGACTCAAGGAATCACTCATTTCACAAGGACTACCCTCGTGCGGCAAACTTTCATTTGCCTCACCCGAGAGGATGATGAGATATTTGGGATTGGAGCCAGGCAGTGTATCTCCATTCGGACTTATCAACGACACTGAGAACCATGTCCATCTCTTCCTCGACGACGAGTTGCGCAATGCCACTACCCTCTCCTTTCATCCCAACGACTGCCGAGGCACGGTAGTGATAAAGCGGGAAGACTTCGAGAGGTATCTCACTATAGTGGGAAATACCTATGAATACCTCAAACTGTAATAAAAATATGGAGACACCAAGGCTTATTATCTGACAAAATGGCAGAATACATAAGAAAAGACGCAAAATCATGACTTCTTGGCACACCTTTTGCCGACGGATTTCTTGAAGGCTAAATAGCCACAAACAAGAAAATAATATAATAAAAAAAGAATAGATATGCAAAAAGGTAACATCGGGGTTACTACTGAGAACATATTCCCCGTCATCAAAAAGTTCTTGTATTCTGATCATGAGATTTTCCTGCGCGAGATGGTATCAAATGCTGTAGATGCTTCGCAGAAGATGAAGACTCTCGCTGAAAAGGGTGACTTCAAGGGCGAACTGGGCGACCTGACAGTAAGAGTGAGCCTTGATGAAAAGGAAGGTACACTCACTATCAGCGACCGCGGTATCGGTATGACCGAGGAGGAAATCGACAAGTATATCAACCAGATAGCATTCTCGGGAGTCAACGACTTCTTGGAGAAATACAAGGACAATGCCAATAATATCATTGGTCACTTCGGACTTGGTTTCTACTCTTCATTCATGGTGAGCAAGAAGGTGGACATCATCACCAAGAGCTACAAGGATGGGGCAAAGGCTGTGAAATGGAGTTGTGACGGTTCACCGGCATACGAGATTGACGATGCCGAAAGAGAGAGCCGCGGAACTGACATCGTGCTCCATATCGACGACGACTGCAAGGAATTCCTTGAGAAGAGCACTATCCAGGGCTTGCTCAACAAGTACTGCAAGTTTATGCCTGTGCCAGTGGCATTCGGAAAGAAGACCGAATGGAAGGACGGCAAGGATGTGGAGACCGACGAGGACAATATTATAAATAATGTAGAGCCGCTATGGACAAAGACTCCAAGTACACTGAAGGACGAGGACTACAAATCGTTCTACCGCACACTCTATCCCATGCAGGACGAACCTTTGTTCTGGATACACCTCAACGTTGACTATCCATTCAACCTCACGGGTATCCTATACTTCCCACGTATCAAGTCGAACATCGAACTGCAGCGCAACAAGATTCAGCTCTACTGCAACCAGGTGTTCGTAACCGACCAGGTGGAAGGCATTGTGCCCGACTTCCTAACATTGCTCCACGGAGTGATCGACTCACCTGACATTCCTCTGAACGTAAGCCGTTCTTATCTGCAGAGCGACCGCGACGTGAAGAAGATTGCCACATATATCACCAAGAAGGTGAGCGACCGTCTGCAGAGCATCTTCAAGGAAGACCGCAAGGGATTTGAGGAGAAATGGGACGACCTCAAGATCTTCATTAATTACGGAATGTTGAGCGAGGAGTCGTTCTACGATCGCGCCAAGGACTTCGCACTGATGAAGGACACTGAGGGCAAATACTTCACATTCGACGAATATCGCACACTCATCAAGGACAACCAAACCGACAAGGACGGCAACCTTATTTATCTGTATTCCACTAACAAGGAGGAGCAGTACAGCTACATCGAAACCGCCAAGGCCAAGGGATATAGCGTATTGCTGATGGACGGCGAACTCGACGTGCCAACAGCTTCAATGCTTGAGCAGAAGTTGGAGAAGAGCCATTTCACGCGTGTGGATAGCGACATCATCGAGCGTATCATCGTGAAGGAGGATAACAAGAAGGAGGCTTTGGAGGCTGACAAGAAGGATAGTCTCTCTACAGTATTCACCACTCAGTTGCCTAAGTTGGACAAGGCTGAAATCTACGTAGATGTAGAGCCTATGGGCGAGCAGGCTCAACCTGTGGTCATCACCCAGAGCGAGTATATGCGACGTATGAAGGACATGAGCCGTCTGCAGGCTGGCATGAGTTTCTATGCTCAGATGCCCGACTCATACAACCTCGTGCTCAACTCCGACCATCCGCTTATCAAGAAAGTGCTCGACGATTGCGAGAGCAACACTGCCGATGCCCTCAAACCTATTGAAAGTGAAATCAAAGGACAGGAGGCTCGTCTTGCTGCACTCCGCCAGTCACAGGACAAGAAGAAGCCTGAGGAAATCACCCAAGAGGAGAAGGACGACGTGAAGAACACCGAGAAGACCTTAGAGGAAGAGAAGAACAAGAAACGCGAGATATTCGCCAACTATGCAAAAGGCAATAGTATAGTTCATCAGCTCATCGACCTTGCCTTGCTTCAGAACGGCATGCTAAAGGGAGCCGCACTCGACAAGTTCCTCAAGCGTTCTATTGAACTGATTAAATAAGGAGTTTAGAAGTTAAGGAGATGACATTATATCCGAAGTTGATTCTTGATGCGCTCGCCACGGTGACGTATCCTGGAACAAAGAAAAATCTCGTGGAGAGCGGCATGGTGGCCGACACTCCGAGTATCAACGGCATGAAGGTAAAGGTGGTGTTGCAGTTTCCTCGCGACACCGACCCTTTCCTTAAATCCACCCTCAAAGCTGCTGAGGCTGCTATCCACTATCATGTATCCAAGGATGTAGAGGTGGAGATTGAGACTGAATTCAAGTCGAAGCCGCGACCCGAAGTGGGCAAACTGCTGCCCGAGGTGAAGAACATCATTGCAGTAAGCTCTGGCAAGGGCGGAGTCGGCAAGAGCACCGTCTCTGCCAATCTCGCCATATCACTTGCACGCCTTGGATATAAGGTGGGACTGCTTGATGCTGATATCTTCGGGCCCTCGATGCCAAAGATGTTCCGTGTGGAGGACGCACGTCCTTACGCCGTGGAGAAAGACGGCAGACAGCTTATAGAGCCTATCGAGAAATACGGAGTGAAACTGCTGAGTATTGGTTTCTTCGTAAATCCCGAGACTGCCACTCTGTGGCGCGGAGGTATGGCATCCAACGCACTCAAACAATTGATAGCTGATGCCGACTGGGGAGAGCTCGACTACTTCATCCTCGACACTCCTCCCGGCACAAGCGACATACATCTCACTCTGCTTCAGACACTTGCCATCACGGGAGCTGTAATCGTAAGTACTCCTCAGAATGTGGCATTGGCAGATGCACGCAAGGGTATCGACATGTATCGCAACGAGAAAGTAAACGTGCCCATCCTCGGACTTGTAGAGAATATGGCATGGTTTACTCCAGCCGAACTGCCCGAGAACAAGTATTACATCTTTGGAAAGGAAGGCTGTAAGCGACTTGCCGAGGAGATGCAGACACCTCTGCTCGCCCAGATTCCCCTGGTACAGAGCATCTGCGAAAGCGGTGATGAAGGCGAACCCGCAGCCTGTCATATCGACACTGCCACTGGTCAGGCATTCATCAATCTTGCCCAAGCAGTAGTTACAGTTGTCAACCGCCGCAACAAGGAACAGGAACCGACAAAGATTGTAAAGGTGAAGAAGAATTAACCACATCGGTAATTATTTAACACAGAGGCACAGAGTAACTGAGTTTTTGAATCGTATTTCACAAAAACTTAAGAATATCTCTCCGTGTCTCTGTGTCTTTTTGTTTAAGTATTTTTAGTTAAACAAGGTTAAAATGGGGAGGGTTGTGTAATCTTTTTCTGATTTGACAAAAGATTTTAATATTTTCTTTGTACTTTTGCACAAAAATAGTAACAGATTCACTGTTTTTTATAGCTATATTGTCTATTATGGACACATTGTCTGATGTGTACACCCGACGAGACGGGACAAAATCTCCAAGTGCCGGACTTACCTCCAGCATCCCCCTCAAAGCCGACATTACTGGCGATGGGGTGTCGGTAAGGTTTGCCCAAAATCCAAACAAGAAATGGTATGTACTAAGAGCCTCATACGGCAGGGCACAGAAAGCAGCAGAGACATTCGACAGCAAATCCGTAGAATACCATTATCCCCAACACCACGTAGTGAAATTAGTAGATGGAAAGAAACGGCGCATATTGGAACCCCTGCTGCCAAACCTCATATTTGTATATACTACAGAAGATACTATGAAGGCACTGATGGACGATACCCAGATAAACAGATACCTTAGCTATTACTACGACCATTTCAAAACCGACGAATACGGAAAGAACCCTCCCCTCACCATAGAATACAAAAAAATGATGAACTTCATCCTCGTTACCAGTATCGACAACGAGCACACCATCGTAGTGGGAGACAGACCATACCGATACAAGAGCGGCGAAATAGTGCGTGTGGTGGCAGGTGACTTCAAGGGAGTGGAAGGCAGGGTTGCGAGAGTGGCAAGCGAGCAGAGGGTTTTAGTGGAGATTGAAGGGCTTTGCCTCATCGCCACGGCATATATCCCCACCGCATTTATCCGCCCCGTAAACAAGAATGCCCCTACTTCAGAAGTTTAGGAAACAGAAACTTGATTATTATGACAAAGGATAAAATAAGAAACAAAATTAAGCAAGGGGCGATTTGCATCCTGGCGGTTTTGCTATATTCCTGCTCAACACCAAAGGACATCGCTTATTTCCAGGATGCCGCAGCGCTCAACGGCATGGCACTGCAGATGGAGCAGAAGTTCCGCCTGCGTCCTGAAGACAAGATAAACATCATAGTAAACAGCAGTAACCCTCTGCTCGAACAGCAGTTTACACTCACATCAAAGACGGGCGGCAACTCAATGCTTGGCGCGGATGTAAAGCCCGAGACCACCGCCGGTGGCAGCTCAAGCGGCAACGGCATGCTGCTCGCCTACACCGTGGATGAACAGGGCACGATAGACTTTCCGCTGCTTGGCAAGATACGAGTGGAAGGCATGACACGAGGTGAGGTGGCATCGTATATCAAGGGGCGTCTCGTGGAGCGCGAATTAGTGAACGAGCCTATTGTCACCGTGGAATATGTTAACCTCAGCGTGAACGTGCTCGGCGAGGTTGCCAAACCCGGCAACGTGCCCATCACCAAAGACCACTTCACCATTGTTGACGCCATATCGCGCGCCGGAGACATGACCATCAACGGCAACCGCCGTGCAGTGATGGTAAACCGCAATGTTGACGGAGTGAACGAAGTATATTATATTGACATGACCAACATGCAGCAGGCCTTGCTCTCGCCGGCATACTACCTTCAGCAGAACGACTTGGTGTATGTTGTGCCAAGCAACAAGAAAAAACGTGAGGCAACGGATATGGGCAACGCATTCCACGGCCCGTATATATGGCTTTCTATAGCATCATTGCTTGCATCATTAATAGCAATATTCAAGTAGGATAATATAATGAGTGACAATCAGTCAAGGATTCAGTTAGAAAACTTTATGTCAATCCAGGACTTCTGGATTTTATGCCGCAGCCATTACAGATGGTTTGTTGCCTCGGTGGCAGTGGCACTTATGATTGCAGTCTATTATCTGTCAACCACAGCTGATGTATATACCCGCGAGGCGGCAGTGATGGTGAAGATGGAAACAACCCCCGGAACAGTGACGCAGTCGGCGAGCGGCAACGACTTCAACAACATGGCATTGGTGCAACAGCAGACCAATGTGCCCAACGTGCTGAGGCAATACAAGTCGTTAGCCTTGCTGACAGACGTTGCATGCCGTCTTGACAGCCTAAAGGACAAGGACGAGGCAAAACGTGCGGCGCAGTCACTGCAAGGGGCACTCAGCGTGAGTCTCGATGACGAGCAGTCAACCATCATCAACCTGAAATATCAGGACGTCTCGCCGGAGAGGGCGGAGAAAGTGCTCAACACCATAATACAAGTATATAACGACAGATGGATAAATGACAAGAGGCTGATGGCAAACAGCACCGCGAGATTCATCGACGACCGTCTGCTACTTATCGACAAGGAACTGAGCCATGTAGATGACAGTATATCGACATTCAAGGCCCGCCACGAGATAACCAACCTCGAACAGGCGAGCGATCTCTACCTGCAGCAACAGACAGAGTCAGAGGCGGAAATACTCAAGCTGAGCAACCAGATGCACATGGCGCAGTATATCCTCGACATACTAAATGACGCAAAGTCACGCTACAAGCTGTTGCCCGTACACACAGGTCTGGCAAGCGGCGAGGCAGGCGAGCAGATAGCCCAATACAATGCCCTGCTGCTGAAACTGAAGAACAGCCTTGAGGGCACATCCACCCAAAACCCAATTATCATACGCCAGGAAGACCAACTCAAAGAGATACGGCAGAACATCATCGCTTCAGTCAGCAACTATATCAAGACGCTGCAGATACAGATAGGCACGATGGAGGGCTATAATGCAGACGTTAAGGAAAAGGTAGTGTCGAGTCCCGAACAAGCAAAGCGACTGTTGGCGGTGGAACGCGACCAGAAGGTGAAGGAGAGCCTATATCTCTACCTGCTTCAGAAAAAGGAAGAGAACGAGATAAGCATGACCTACACTCCAGTGCCGACACAGATAATAGACATGCCCCACGGTGCCCCGTTCCCTACATTTCCCAACAAAAAAAACATTGTATTGGCGGCACTGCTGATTGGACTGCTATTGCCTGCGGTAGTACTGTTTGTCAAGGAGAGCCTCAACACATCCGTACGAAGCAAGATTGACATCGAAAGCCGCACACAGATACCCATTGTAGGTGAGATTCCATATTATGGAGAAGAAAAGAAGCGCAAGAAACTTCGTAATTTGTTTGAAAGCAAGAAGAAGCGGTATGAACCTACACCATTAGTTGTGCAGCCCGATTGTCAGGACCATATCAATGAGGCATTCCGCATTCTTCGCTCCAGCCTTGAGTTTATGTCCGACACACGTCAGCATAAGAATGTGTATCTTATCACATCCATGTTCCCGGGTTCCGGCAAAACGTTCATAAGCATGAACCTCGCCCTCACCCTTGCCATCAAGCACAGACATGTATTGTTTATCGACGGCGACTTGCGCCGCGCCACTGCCACTTGCACCTTCGGAAATACACAGACAGGACTGGCAGACTACCTTGGCGAGAAAGTGGAATCCATAGACCAGTTAATCTACCGTCACGGGGAATACCCGTCGCTAAACATACTACCCGTTGGCACCACGCCTCCTAACCCGACAGAGTTGTTGTCAAGTCCCCGTATGCAGCAGTTGATTGAGGAAATGCGCCCCAAGTATGATTTCATCATTATCGACTGCCCTATGACAGAAACGTTGGCAGACGCCTCCATACTTGGGCATCATGTTGACCGCACGCTCTACATCGTGAGAGCCGGGCTCTTCCAGTGCAATCAAGTGTCGTTGCTCGACTCTTATGTTGAGAGCGGGAAATACAAGAACCTGTCTATCGTGCTCAATGCCGTAAAGCCGCTTGGACAATACGGATATAAATACGGGTATTACTACGATTACAAATACTAAATTATGAAACGACTTCATATATATATATATTGCTGCCTTAGTGTCGTATTGCTTGTATATAGCAGTATGGCCTATGCCGGCGATACCAAAGCGGGCGGCAATATCCCTGGGAAAGACAGCTTATACCTCCAGATTTACGGAGGTATCAACAAGTCAGCCAACGAAAATCTCCCTATGTCGGAGTTCTCGTCATATCCATTGTCAGGCGGATTTTTTATTGGCATTGGCAAGGAAGTCAACGCCCTATGTGGTTGGCGCACGGCACTGAGATACAACCACAACAAGAGCCGCAATGTGCCAGAATGTGAATCGACCGATACCTGGGGATGGAATAACATAGGGCTGTTTGTTGATGCCACCTTTGACATCACCGACGCATTGAGATTACCCGCAAACAGGGGCACACGTTTTAATTTGAAGGCATTTGCGGGCGTTGGCGGAGTATATACCTTCGGATTTCCCATGCAAACGCCATTATCATATTCAGAATCATACTCCAGAAACAGCACCGTGGGATTCGGCATGAGGGCAGGACTTACAGCCACCTATCGTTTGTCAAGCAAATGGCGCATTGGTGCCGAACTGAGCCAAACGATATTCCACGACAAATTCAACGGCGTGAAATCGGGTTCCCCATTTGACGGGCGAAGCAACCTGAAAGTGGGTGTAACCTATCTTTTTGGCAAGAAAAAGAAAGTTAAGACTGACACGCCACCAATAATATATGACAACCGCCTGCGCGACATCCCGGCACTTCCTTTCAAGATTCCCGGTGCAGAGGAGACAAAGAATCGAGCCATAGAGGGGCGTGCCTTCCTTGACTTCCCCGTAAATGAGACTGTCATATACCCACGTTACCGACGCAACCCAGAAGAATTGCAGCGTTTGAACAAGACTATCGAGAATGCACTGTTCGACAAGTCATTCAAAGTGCATCGTGTAGTGTTGCATGGCTATGCCTCGCCCGAGAGTCCCTACTCCAACAACACTCGCCTTGCCAAAGGCCGCACCCAATCGCTGAAGTCATACGTCTGCCGAAAATTCGGCATTGACGAATCCGTGGTTGAGACACACTACACACCAGAGGACTGGGACAACCTGCGTTCCTTTATCGAGACATGTGGTGAGAGCCGCCGGGTGAAGGGAAATGTTTGGTATGAGCGTGAAAGCATAGTGGAAACCCCGGTGATGCCGCAATACGTCATTGACAGTCGCAAAAAGCTGCTCGATGTGATTGACCTTGACATAAGTCCCGACGAAAAGGAGGCTATGCTTAAGAAAGTGGATAACGGAAGACCATACAACTGGCTTCTTCAGAATGTATATCCCGGACTGCGCCACACCGACTACATTATAGAATATGTGGCACGCCCCTTCAATGCCAAGGAAAGCAGAAGGCTCATCTATACTCATCCCGAGGCGTTGAGCATAGAGGAGATGTACAAGGTGGCACAAACCTACGAGGAAGGCAGCGACGGCTGGTTAGATGCCTTGCTGATAGCAGCCAATCTAAACCCCGAAGACAAGACTGCCAATCTCAATGCTGCTTGCGGCTGCGTAAAGACAAAGCGCCTTACAGATGCGCGCAGATACCTGAAGAAGGCAGGAACCACGCCACAAGCCAACTATCTGAGGGACGTGATAGATGCCATGGAAGGCAAAAAAGCATGGAAGATAGAAAACGAAAAAGTGATTGTAACAGAAGATAACTGAATGAATATGAAAAAAATGCGTTTCAGACAAATGACAGGATGGACGATAGCGTCTGCTCTGATATGTGCGGGTTGCTCCACTGATGATGGTTACTCAGAATACCAACGCACGGAAGCATCATTCATGCGAGATTTGGGAGGCGACGTTAGTTCTCTGCAATGGTGGAAAACCGCCGTTACTCTGAAGGTGACTGTGGAAGCGGAAGGCAAGACAACACTATGGGCTATGTCAGAGGAGTTTGGCGGCATGCTATACGATATGGCTACAGTTGAAGGGAACGATGCTGTCAGTTTGACAGTTCCACAAGGCCAAGGCAACAAGGTATGCCTCGTTGCTATAAACAAGAACATGTATGATTCGCAAACCATCACACTGACAGGCAAGGCCGAAGAACCAGTGACAGTGAGCCTTCATACCGCTGCTACCCGCGCCACAAGCGACTACACTCCCACCACACTCTACGGGAACAGCGCAAAAAGGGATGCCGAATACTACCAGTTCACTCCTGAACAGATGGACGACTGGCACAACATGATGAGCATCATGAGCCAAGAAAGTGTGAACGCAAAGACGGGACACGGACTGAACGTGGACTACGAACTGGAATCGAACGGCCCGTTCTACATCACATGGGTAGCGGGAAACAGCCTGTCCACCTCACCACATGTGCTTGGCTATTATTACCACTCGCCTGGCACATACGAGGACATCCAATATGTAGATATAGCGGAGACGGAGGTCTATGATTATATAGACGGGCTTGCCAAGGTACAGTATCAAGTGAATGAGACCACGGCAGAGAAATATGGAGTGACTGCCAATCATTGGTATGGCGCCAACTTCGACATGAAAGACACTTGGGTCTCAAACCCCACATGGGGACTGCGTGCCAACGACGACACCTATAGCTGTATGGCTGCCTACAAACGATATGGCAAAGGCATCACAGCACTTCGAGGCATTACCTTTAAAGTGGACGTTCCCAAGGGGATGCGCGTAGGATTCTATGACCGATGGGACGTGACCCCACGCCCCGACCAGTACGACCGGCTTGTCAGATATGGCGTAAGACCCTACACCACCCGCGACAACTTCATGGGAACAAGTTATTCGGCGGAGAGGATGAACGTGATTAACCAGAACGGGAATTTCCGAAGCTTCATTGACGAGCATGAGAACGTGATGTGGATGGGTATGGAAAACGATATCACAGGCGGCGACCTTGACTGCAACGACGTTATCTTTGGTGTCACCGTGAAAATGGCCATCTACAAGCCGGGAGTGGTGGAGCCGGATTTGCAACCCATTCCCGAATATGACGAAGTGATGCCCTGGACCATTGCCTTCGAGGATGTGGCACGTAATGCCGACTTCGACTTCAACGATGCCGTCATTAAGCTAATGCCCGACCCAAAGAAAGAGCTATGCACTGTCACTGTAATGGCGGCGGGCAGCAAGGCAAGAATGTATCTCCACTATGACGGTCCTGACGGTGACCAGAACCTTGGGGAGATACATGAACTGCTTGGTGGCAAGAGTTCTGAATTCATAAATACGTCTATGTCCATTGTCTCCACACCATTTGTGGAGGTGGGCAGCGTGAAATGGCCCAAGGGCTACAATGTAGCCACCGATGCCGGACGGTTCTACATTGAGATACAGCGCGGCACATGTGAAGAGTGTACCGACATGATTACACTGGCCGACAGTCCCGGTAAGATGCCACAGGCACTGCTTGTGGCTGGCGAATGGAAATGGCCCAAGGAGGGCACTCACATTTTCTCTACCTACAACATCTTCCCTTCTTGGGCAAAAGATGCTACTAAAGTGAACTACTGGAGTTGGTACGGTTCGCCCATATCGGGCAACTATGTAACTTATTAATATTATTTATTAACTTATTAATTTTATCTGTTATGAAAACATTAATGCAAAAACTACATCCCGCATTATGGATAACATTTGGATTTGCTATGGCTTTTTCTGCTTGCAGCGAAGATTTAGGATTAGCGGGAACAGAGAACGAGACAAACGGCGAATGGCCGTTGAACACTGTTGACCCCAAACAGACTTGGATGACTTCTGAAACAGTGCAGTTGGACATTTCCATTGACGAGGAAGCCGATATCACTGCCCAAACCATTATGAACGAAAAAGTAACCGTTCTGGGCCAAAAACACCTGAAGGGAAGCGGTGTGATGTTCTTGGATGTTCCCCAAGGCATAGGTAGTAGCTTCGGATTAGTGTATGACGATGGTGTGTTGCCAAAACAGTACAAGCAGATTAACCTTGTAGGTAATGGCACGAAGGTCTTCGACGTGAGTTTCCAGTCGGAGTCGGCTAATAAAGCTGCAGATCCAGCCGCACATAGGGCAGTTACCCGTGCAGCCACCAACCAATCTCTCTACGGAAACAGCATTATCCCCGACTGCGGCTATCTGAATTTCGGTCCGTGGGCATGGAAGGATGTCGGTGCATCTTTGGTAGAATCCGTAAACGCCAGCAAAAACACCGTCTCTCTTATTGACTATGAAATCAATTCAAACGCACTAACTACCGGTGGCGAATATACATCAGATGAAGAAGTTCTACTTTCCTTCCTCTACGGATACACGGGAACAAAGGATACTCGCGTGTTGGGTTATTATTACCATTCCGCCGGCACCTACAGCGACATCGAATTCTTTGACATTGCGGATGTGCTGACACTCGACTATTTCAATGGCAAAGCCAAAGTGCAGTACCAGTTGGATGAGAAACCTGTATGGTATGATGGCAATTTTGACTACAAGGATACCCCCTCTAACCCAAACAATGCAAATGATACAAAAAGACAAGGTGACGATGCATATAACACGCTGAATGTCCTTAACTATTATGGCGACAGAGTCACAGCCATCCGAGGCCTCACCTTCAAGCTGTCCATACCCAAAGGCAAGGAATTCGGATTCTACCTGAGAACCACCGGAGCATTGAAGGACGACCAAAAGACTATTCTAAAGAATCTCGGCGTGAGCGACAGCAACTTGCCAAGATATCAGGCCAACTATTCTTGTGCAGCTATGAACAAGGGGACTAACAAATTCCGAAGTGCGATAGCCATCTACGACAACTTCACGTTCATGGGTATGGATGATAATACTGATACCGGAGGAGACCTCGACTGCAACGACGTGACATTCGCCCTGTCCAACATAAGGGGTGAGAAGTTCATCCCTGACTTCACTCAAGCCACAAAGGAAAGTGAATTGAACAAGGAAACAATCGAGGAACACCCGGAATACATCGCTCCGCCCATCCTGCAGGAAGTAAAGCTACAGCCGTGGACACTGGCATTTGAGAATGCGGGTATGGACAACGACTACGATTTCAACGATGTGGTGCTGAAGGTTACTCCCAACACCGCTACCAACAAGGCTGAGGTTAAGCTGTTGGCAGCAGGTGCCAATCGCAGGACCGATGTATATTTCAACGGCACATTGCTGGGTGAGGTACACGATTTGTTTGGTGTATCTACGAATACAGTTGTGAATACGGTAACAAACACAGCCACAAGACGAGCTGTAACACTTGACAGTATCAACTGGCCTGCCAACACCACGATGGAAGCACAACGCATGAAGTTCTCACTGAAGGTATATAACGATGACGGCACCTTCGACCGTGAGTTCTCGATGACAGACCTCCTTAACAATAAGAAATCGCCACAAGCCTTGTGTATAGCAGGCGACTGGAAATGGCCCAAGGAAAGGGTAAACATACACACCGCCTATCCGCTCATAGGCAGATGGGGTATTAATTTCAGTAATTCAGAATACAGTAACTGGTATGCTCAACCAAAAGCGGATGCTGTGGTGACACTATTGGAAGAGTAGCTTTACTACCAAATAATGGCACAAGAGGCACAGGCGAATAACAGACGAATAGCAAGAAACACCATTGCACTCTACATCAGGATGTTTTGTACAATGGTGATTTCACTATTCACCAGTAGAATCATTCTCGATTCGCTTGGCATAAGCAATTATGGAATTTATAATGTAGTCGGTGGGTTTGTATCGATATTTGCCATAATGTCGAGCTCTCTCACCAATTCCATTTCCCGTTTTCTGACCTTTGAATTGGGTAAAGGCGATTTAGAGAAGCTGAAACGGGTGTTCCCAACATCGCTGAATGTGATGTTTGCCCTGTCTATTGTGGTGCTGACAGTTGGAGAGACGGCAGGATTATGGTTTATTAATTGCAAAGCGAATATCCCCAATGAACGTTTGGAGGCTGCCAATTTCGTGTATCAGCTTTCCATCGCCACGTTTATTATGGGACTTATTAGTGTTCCTTACAATGCCAGCATAATATCACACGAGAAAATGAAGACATTTGCCTATATTGGCATTTTCGAGGTAGTGATGAAACTCATAATTGTATATGCACTTTATGTCTCTCCATTTGACAAATTAAAGATTTACGCATTGCTATTGTTCCTGCTCTCGCTGTCAATCCGCTTGATTTACGGTATATATTGCAACAGGAACTTCCAGGAATGTCATTACCGGTTCATCTTCGACAAGCCATTGCTACGACAGATGACAGGATTCGCAGGTTGGAATTTTCTTGGACAAGGAGCCTACCAGCTCAATAACAGTGGAGTTAATCTCCTCATAAATATATTCTTTGGTGTAACATTGAATGCAGCAAGGGGAATTGCCGTACAGGTGAATAACACCTTAAGTCAGTTTACATCTAATTTTATGGTAGCCCTCACACCTCAGATAACCAAGAGCTACGCTGCCGGGCAATTGCCTGAGATGCACGATTTGATATTCAGAGGTGCAAAGTTCTCGTATTTCCTTTGTCTGTTATTCTTAATTCCGATATGTATTGAAACTGATTACATACTGAATTTGTGGCTCATCGAGGTTCCTGATTATACGGTATCGTTTGTGAGATGGTCATTATACATTACGGCTATAAGTATGTTTTCGGGAACACTGATAACCGCACTGCATGCCACCGGCAATATCAAGCGGTATATGATTATTGTAGGATTGGTGGAAGTGAGCAATTTCCCTATCACCTACATGGCTTTTAAATTGGGTGCCAATCCATTATACTCATACTACATCTATTTCGGCGTATATCTTGTGCTGATGTTCCTGCGGCTCTATCTTGTTAAGGATCTCATTAAGATAAGCGGAAGGCAATTTATGCGCGAAGTGTATGCGAAATCGGCATTGGTAAGTGCCGCATCTGTTGTCCCGCCCCTGCTCGTAATGTTTGCCATGCCAAGCTGTTTCTTACGATTGGTACTTATATGTATCGTCAGCTGTTTAACTACAGTCTTTATGGTTTATGCATTGGGTTTTACTGATGAAGAGAGGAACCTGTTGGTTAGTTGGGCAAGAAACAAATGGAGAAGAGGACATCATTAAAAGGCACAGTGTAGTATATTGAATATTCATACAAAATCAAAATGTCGTATTCACGATACATGACGATGAAGACGAAGATAGTATATTGCATAGTAAGCAACGATAAAGACATATATCTGGAACAGGCGTGGGTGTCGATTTACACCCTCAGGAAACACAACCTAGATGCCCATGTAATCCTTCTTGTAGATAAGGGCACTGAATCCACCCTGACAGGAAAACGTGGCGGCATAAGGCAACTTGTCACAGAGGTGATGGCAGTGGATACTCCTGATGGATACAATGCCATGCAACGCTCACGCTACCTGAAGACCAACTTCAGACAGTTCATCGCCGGAGACCTGCTTTTCATAGATGCAGACACTGTGATAGGCGGCTCACTTGCCGGAATTGACAATATCGATTACGAGATAGCCTGCGTGCCTGATGAGCACCGCAGTTTCAGCCAACTGATTACGCATGACTATGTCTGCCACCGTATTTGCACTGCATTTGGCAAAATGGATTTTGACGATGATTATTACTTTAACTCTGGCGTCATATATGTAAAAGACACACCACGGATGCACGCTTTCTTTGCCGACTGGTATGAAACTTGGAAGCATTCGGCTTTTGAAAAGGGATTGTCATTAGATCAGCCATCTCTGTTTATGACAAACAAAAAGAATGGTTATCTAATAAAGGTGTTGGCTGGAGAATACAATTGTCAGGTTGCATATAGTCTCAAATATTTCTATGGCGGTTTGATTATACACTTTTTCAATGTCTCACTCCCAATGCTGTCAAGCGAGTTGTCGGTTTTCTACGATGACTGTTTCTACAAGAAACTAAAAGAATACGGGAGTGTAGCACACGAAGTGAAAGATGTGCTTGACGACAAGTCAAGGTGGTTTAATTTACAAACAAACATGGTTGACAGTTCACATTATGTTTTCCTGTCATCGTATGTGGGCGAAAAAATCTACAAATCGTATATGGAGAATACAATACTCTATAAACTGAACGAAAGGTTATGCGCCTATCAATATATGATAAAAACATACTTCAAAAAGCTAAAGGGAGTCAAAGGAGATAAAGGCGAATGAACAACGGTTTGGTTTCACTTATAGTCCCTGTCTACAAGGCTGAGAAATACATCCACCAGTGCATTGACAGCTTGCTGGCACAGACCTACAAGAATATCGAGGTTGTCTTGGTGGATGATGGCTCGCCAGACAACTGCGGTGCCATCTGTGACGAGTATGCCGTAAAGGATAGCCGTGTGAAGGTGTTTCACCAACAGAATAGAGGTGTTAGCGCAGCACGCAATACCGGCCTTGCACACATCAAGGGCGAATGGATTACATTCGTGGATGCAGATGACAAGGTTACTGAGGATTACATAGAAAAGTTGAAGTCAAAAGATGGCGATTGGATTATTGGAGGATATAGAGATACAAATAACAATTATTGTCAATTAAAGGAAAACAGTTACAGCGGGACAGACAGACTCGTGCATTATTTCCAAGAACACCAAGAATATTTGTTTACAAATACTATTTGGGGAAAATTATATAGCTGTTCCATCATCAATAAATACAAAATCAAGTTCAACTCTTGTTTGAGATTCTCTGAAGATCTCATTTTTAATCTACATTATTTATTGTATTGCAACGCGATATCATTGTCGTGCACAACCAATTATATCTATACTGCTGATAGATGTATGGAAGAAAAATACAAGCTCACACAGCAAGAGCTTGCTCTAATTCTGGAACAGATAACAGAACGCACCAATGCTCTGTCTGAAAAATGGGGAGCATGCATAAAATGCGAGAAATCAATTAGGGTAAACATTGCAATGTACCCCATGAAAAAAATCTTTATTGACAGTTCTGAATACGAGGAGCTATATTCTCGTTATGTAGTGGGCAAAGAGCAGCCCTCGTTTTATGACAAATATTATTCCGACGAAATATGTAGCCCTGCAATACGCGGAATACGCCTTGCGAAAATGCACATAAAGACAGGGCATTTTATAAAGGCAATAAAAACATTACATAAGGTGAAGAAAGCGTATGGAGCGATAATACCCTCTATCCGTCTCTCACGATATGACAGGCTTGTTGCCCTTCTATGCAGATAATACGACAACACACTCAATATGAAGTTAGCATCCTTTGACATATTCGACACGACATTGCTTCGCCGCTGCGGAAAGCCTGAGGCGGTTTTTCATATCTTGGCAGAACGTCTGTTTCCCAATGACAAAGACTTGCGCGAGGCTTTTGTCGTATGGCGGAAGAGTACGAAAGGGAATACGCTTAAGGATGTGTATGACAAGATAGATTCCGCTTTCCTTACGTTTGCAAGGAAAAACAAAGAGGAGATGATGAAAGCGGAAGAGGAGACCGAGGAAGATGTTCTTATTGCCAATCCATCTGTCTGCAAGTTGATTGATCAACGAAGGAAAGAAGGCTATAACATTGCGTTCATCAGCGACATGTATCTCAATAGCCAGTTACTACGGAAGGTTTTGCAACGCAACGGATGCTGCCGGCAGGAAGACGCCATATATGTATCATGTGAACATAATGCAAGAAAAGACACTGGACTCCTGTATAAAGTGGTGAGAAATGAATTGCATCCCACCGAATGGATTCATTATGGCGACAACATCAGGAGTGACATCAAGATGGCAAAAAACAAGGGCATACGTGCCATACATATCAATACATGCCACAATAATGCGGAAAGAGCCTGTTCTCAGGTGTCCACTTCAATGGCTGAACTTGCCAGGCAATATCGGCTGAGGCATAAGGACAACGAGTTTGCATCCTTTGCCGCCGATTTCGTGGTGCCCGCTTATCTGCCATACGTCATCCATGTGCTGCGCGAGGCACGAGGTATGGGCATACGCAAGCTCTACTTCCTTTCGCGCGACAGTTACATACTGATGAAAGCAGCACAGGTCCTGACAGAGGAGGCTGAAGGACTCGAACTGCATTATCTGTTCGTTTCACGCAGGTCGCTACTCCTGCCATATCTCTACGGAGAAGATGAAAAAGCCTATTTGGCGGCAAGCGACCACAACACCATCATCCGCATCGACTCTATTGACAAGAGGCTGAGCTATCTGGAAACATCGCGCGAGGAGATGCGTAATAAATACGGGATTGAGTTCCCGTATTCAAAGGCTGGCAACATCAAGGAGCAGGAAGATTTCCTGCGCAAGATATTTCACAGTGACTTCACGCCACACTTGCAACAAACTGCCGGCGAACAATACCGGCTGTTGGAAGAGTATTTCCGTCAGGAAGGATTACTTGACGGAGACAGCTGTGCCGCCGTTGACGTAGGGTGGCTCGGAACATCCCGACTGATGATGAACCACATCCTGAGACGGAAGGGAGCGAAGGACTTGCATTTCTTCTATTACGGTGTCAGACGTGATGTGTTCCCCCCATCCGCGGGCAGGTATTCAACATACTTCCGGTCGGAGGAGATTTCAACCGAGACTACGGCATTGCTCGAACATTATTACTCCGCCTCACCCTACCCTACCACCATTGCCTACCAGAGGACGGCTCATGGCAAGATAGTTCCCGTATTCGGAAACGACGAACAATTCCGCCATACCCCAATCACCCAGGCAAATCAAGATGCCATCGAGACTATTGCCGCACAAATAAACACGATGGACAAACTCGGCAGCAGGACATTGCGTGATTTGGCGAAGACCTCGTTCAATTGTATAAGCAATGCGGCAATGAACGTGGATATTCATCCACTGTCGAAACAGGGCGAGTTTGATGACCATATCCCATTTGTGAAACGTCTGACAATAATTGAACTGCTGAGAATTGTTCTCTTGGGAGATACCATAACCGGCTATGACCTGGGCAGCATGCGCCTCACCATTCCCCATTGCCTGCTTGCACCTGTTTGGAAACTAAGGAACACGACAGTCAGGGTGAGACGCTATTTGTATTGGAAATATGTGGCTCGTAGGCATAATTTAGTATAAAAAATGAAGGTAGCGATTATTGTCCTTAACTACAATTCAAGTACCGACTGCCGCAAGTGCATTTCACACTTGAAACGGCAGGAGGGAGTTGAAATAGAAATCATCATCGTGGATAACCGTTCTCGCGAGGATGACGCCTTGGCAGTGAAGAGCCTGGCAGCAGAGCAGGGCTGCACGTTCATCGCCGCCAAGGAGAACCGCGGATATAATGCGGGCAACAACATCGGCCTTCGCTATGCTGCCGACAAGGGATATGAATATGCCATGATAGCCAATCCCGACATGGAGTTTCCGCAGGGAGACTATATAGCAAAGCTTGTGAACGTGATGGAAAGCAAACCGGAAGTTGCGGTATGCGGCAGTAATATCGTCACAACTGAAGGGCACAGACAAAACCCTAAAAGATACACTGCATACTTAGAAGAATTACTATGGCCAATTAATGGGTTATGTAATCTTCTGTTTCGTAAGAGTTTCATCCTGGACGTTGCAAACCAATATTGCGAAATGCTAATGGGTAGCTGTATATTTGTAAGAATGTCGTTCATAGAAAAAATAGGTTTTTTTGATGAGAATGTTTTTCTTTATTGTGAGGAGCCTATCCTTGGAAAACAAGTGAAGACAGCAAATATGAAAATGTTCTATTTAAATGATGCCACAGCTGTCCACGCACATGCAGCGTCTGAAAAGGGTTCATTTGTAAGACGACACGATATATATTGGAATAGCCGATGGTACTATCTAAAGAACTATGCAGGATATTCCCACATGCAATTGGCATTAATGTACGTATCCAAGAAGGTGCATTATTCATTCAAAAAGATGCAATTCGCACTATGCCGAATCAAATAATTCAGGATAAGGAATTCAGCAACGCCAAGAATGTGGTTATTTGTATCTACATTGTATTGATGTCGGTGCAATTAGTGGCAATAGAGGGCTTCTCTGTAAGCCCTCTAAAGGTATTGTCAATGTTACTGACCCCATTATTTATCATACGCTTTGGTTATCACATGGTTGCAACCGATGCTGCCTTTTATGGCATTGCCAATCTGATATTGATGGCAGTTTGTGCATCGTTTGCCTCACCGATAGTGGCATGGGACAGAATAGGCTATCGTGCAATGTATGTCTTTATGTTTATATTGGTATATTGCATAATGTACGATGGATGTGTAAAGCTGGCTCTGATAAAACGGCTATTAGTGGTTCTGATGATAGCATATGGTGTTATCTTTCTCATCCAGCATGCCCTCTACTTGGTTGGGGTAAGGAGTCAGATATTTTTTCTGAATTATTATGCGTCAATCACAATGAATGGAGTTTTTAAGCCTAATGGCTTGGCTTGCGAACCCTCTCATTCAGCAAGGATTATTACTGTTATTTATTGGGGAATATTAAAGTTATCGGAAATAGAACTCGGAAAAAAAATCAGTTTCAAAAACGCTTTTATGGATATGCCATATTGTAGCATTTTGTTTTTTATTTCGATGATTGCTATGGGATCTGCCACTGGAATGATAGGTATCCTTTTGATTCTATTATATTTCTTCAACCGAAACTTTATAATATTTTTTATCGCATTTGTTGGCTTTATCCTTATGATGGGTATGGAGATTGAAAACACCCAGATACGCCGATTACAAAATGTATTCAACAGTTTCTTCTCTGATGACGTTTCCGAAACCTTGAAAAATAAAGAAGGTAGTGGTGCTGTCAGAATTATGCCATTCATCAATACATTTAAGATGGACTTCTTTTCGGCAAGTACATGGATAGGACAAGGCAGCGTGAGTGAAACGAATTTTCTGAAGAAAGTCTTCTCAGAGAGCAGATATTTGGGAGATATAACCAGTTTTGGCCTAATATCGTATTTGACATCACAGTTCTTTGTGTACAAATGCTGCATAAGGAAGTTCTTTTCCATAGAGACACTGCTGTTCTTGCTTTTAGCTACGTTCAGTGTCGGGAGCGTATATTACACCTGGCTTATGCTTATGATATTCATGATAGTCAAATACTTTGAAGAACATAAAACTAATATTATTGCAACAGAATCCATCAAAACACATGAAAAAGAATAGCATTGAATCATTATTAACAAAAATGTTCGACATAATGGATAATCAATTCCTACATCCTTATGTCGTCATGAACAAATATGATGAGGTTCCTTATCAACTGCCTTCAGACTTGGATATGTGTATTACACCTGATGATTTCGAGAGACTCGACACCATCGTTCAAAATATAGCTAAAGGTATCGGGCTAATAATAGTACAGAAGATTTGGCACGGATACATGAAATGTGCTTATATCCTGTCGCCATTGACACCAAAGGAACGTTTCAGGCTTCAATTGGATTTCTTTACAGACTTCAGCGTAAAGCATACACCTCTGCTTATATCTTATACTGACTTACAATCGGAAACGAGAAAGTACGGCCGCTTTACTGTTCCAAGTTATCGGATGGAATATGTGTTCCTGTTAATGAGAAGAATATTCAAGGATGATTTCGATAAAGAACATTTTGTCGCCATCAGCAAAGCTGCCTGTGGTGACAAAGAAGGTTGCTTTTCTTATATAAAACATTTTTTTGATAATGATACGGCAGAAAAAATCAACCTTTACGTCAATAATAATGATATAAACGGCCTGAAACAGTTTCGCCCTGTATTATGGAAGAAGCTCCAACAATTATCAAGAAGAAATTCGCGTGGAATATACAAGTTAAAGTTCAACATAAGCGAAATAAAACGACTATGGTTCAGGATAAAATTTCCTGTTGGAATGTGCATCGTACTGCTTTCGCCTGACGGGGGCGGGAAAAGTTCCATTTACGAAAGGATTACCGAGACATGCTGGGGCGCATTCTTTGGCATATCAAAGATGTATTTTCGACCTCATCTGCTAACCAACCCGGGTATGCTTAATCCGCTCAACCCCGTTCCTGAATCAAGCGACAATCCCGACCCACACGGCAAGAAACCCAATGGCTTCCTAAAGTCATTAGTCAGATTCTTATACTACAATATTGATTTCATACTAGGATATCATATCTTAGTGAGAAAAAGATGTATCCAAAAACAGCTCGTAGTCTTCGACAGATATTATTATGACTATTTCGTGGATATGAAACGTTATCGTTATTCACTGCCAAAGTGGATGCCAAAACTATTTGCCAAGACAATACCAACCCCTGATTTGATTTTCATACTTGACGGGACTGCAAAAGTGTTATATGAACGAAAGAAAGAATTGCCTATTGATGAAATACAGAGGCAGATAACTGAATATCGAAATATTAAGTCAAGATATAAAAATGCCATATTAGTCAATGTTGACAATTCTCTCGATGACGTAGTGGATGATGTCACACGTCAAATAATTCAATTTAAAAAAGAAAGTACATCAAAAGCCATGGGGCTATGATTTGATAACTATAATAATATGAGGACATTATTAGTATCCGCCTATTCCTGTGAACCTTTAAAAGGTTCGGAACCTGCTGTCGGTTGGAATTGGGTAATTGAACTGGCGAAGCGTAACAGAGTTCACGTTATAACACGCGCCAACAACAAAACGGTCATAGAGCAGCATTTGCCAAACGACATTAAAGGCAATATCGTTTTTCATTATTATGACACTCCAGATATCATCAAGAACCTTAAACACAAGGACAAGGGACTGTACTTCTACAATTTTTGCTGGCAAATAGGAATTGTCGGATTAGCCAAAAGTATAATCCGAAAAGAAAAAATTGATTACATACTTCACCTTACTTTCGGGAGCGTATGGATGCCCACGTTCTTGCCTTTGCTTAATCCGAAGTTTGTTTGGGGGCCTATGGGAGGCGGTGAATGTGTACCGTTCTCCTTCATTGGCGTGCTGCCACTGAAACAAAGGATTGTTCAGCTTTTCAGATATATATTGAACTATACAACTATCATCAATCCCCTGATACTCCTTCCTGCGTGCAAATCAAAAGTTATTCTTGCCCGTACTCCAAACACAAGGGATATTATGCCGTTTTTCACAAGAAAAAAAACAAGGATATTACTCGAAACGGCTATGGAGGACGATATTTTTAAACGGGAGAAAACGGATTATGGAGCAGATGTAATACAGATGGTTATTAGTGCCAGGTTTATTTCTATCAAGAATATTCCTCTTATCATAAAGGCACTGAAATACATCCAAACCTCGATACCTTGGAAATTGACACTACTTGGCTCAGGACCGGATAAAAAACTTATTGAAAATACCATAATGGCCGAGGGTGTTGGACAACAGGTATCCATCATTCCTTATCTTCCCAGGGAAAAGGCATTGGATATGATTGAACAATCAGACATATTCATTTTCCCAAGTCTCAAAGAAGGAGGGACGTGGGCTTTGATGGAGGCAATGGCAATAGGCCTTCCCGTCGTGTGTCTTAAATGGGCCGGGATGGCAGTGGAAACAACACCTGACACTGCATTGCAAATCCCCATTTCCAATCCCGCAAAGATGGAAAAGGATTTTGGGCATGCTATTTCATTACTGATTAATAACCAACAATTGCGCAAAAAGATGGGACAGGCTGCAAGAAAACGTATTAAGGAGGTTTTTAATTGGGATGCAAAGGGGCTATATATGCAAGCACTGTTCGATGAAATAGATAACAAAAAAGAATGAGTACATTTGACATCGCTGTTTTCAAAGATATATTCACCATTGGCAGTGGGGAAAATTTCATTGAACTAAACAATACCGTAGGACAACGGTGGTTTGTTCCTTATCGTCACAATGGTTTGTTTCTTTCTCTTTTCCAACCTTCATCTGTCAAGGGAAAACTATTTGCAAAATCCATTAATTGGATAAAGTTCTACCCTATGTTATTAGGGATTGCCAATGCCCGGATAGTAAAACTGACTTTCTCAAAACCATTTATGGATTATGCCAATAAGGTCTTTGATATGCAATATTGTCAATTTGGCATTTTCTGCGGTTCCCCTGGCTTTCATCAAAAGATTACTATTATGGCTGCTAACAAAGACAGGGTCATGGGATATTGTAAGATAACGGACAAAAAGGACATCTTCACACTTTTTGATAATGAGTTCAATAATTTAAAATATCTTCAATTCCGGGGTGTTTGTCATATACCTACTCCTCTCTTCTGTGGAGAATTGCCATTTGCTAATCTTTATGCTTTTTTTCAAACGACAGAGAGGAATGGCAAAGTAAAATATGCCAACTACAGAAGCCAGGAAGTTCTTGACTTCATCAAGGATTTAAATAACAGGACAAAACTCGATATACCCTTCCACAATTCAGATTTTGCACATTCGCTCATCCGATTAAGGAAGAATCTGATATTCATTAATGACAACAAAATGAAGAAGACATTTGCGGATGGTGTTAATTTGATTGAGAATAACAAGGAGTGCTTTAAACTGTTTTGTGCTTCTCATGGCGACCTGACTGCATGGAACAGTTTCATTGTGGATAAGCATCTATTCGCTTTTGATTTGGAGTATTTCAAGAAAAGCAATCCTCTGTTGTGTGACTTCTTTCACTTCTTTACACAAGATTTGCTTTACAATGGATATGCTGATTCCGACAAGATTTATCGCGAATATTTGAACGTAAAAAATACTTTGCCAGAGGTAAGACATCTTGATTATCTGTATATAGCCTATTTGTTGGTTATTGTGGATTTTTACTTGAATCGAGATAAAGGAATTCTTAACGAGAGACTTGGAAGCTGTTTTGCAATATGGTCTGAACTAATAAAAAGATTGATGAATAATGTTAAGGAGATTTATTAATCATATTGTCACAAGTATAAAGGGAGAGATGTTTGAATTGGATGCGAAAATACCCTTAGGCTATCTGTTTGCATTCTTTTGGGGAAAAGCATGGATGTGTTTTTGGGGTATGGTAAAACTGCGCAGAATTAAGAGAGTCTTTGTTCATTATTCATCCACTATCAAGTGCCCTGATTACATTCAAACATCGAACAACTTGTCTATTGACCGGAAATGCCATATTGATGCCTTATCTACAAACGGTATCGTTTTCGGATGTAATGTATCCATAGGGAAATATACAACGATTGAATGTACCGGATCTCTTAAGGCATTGGGATATGGCTTGAAGGTTGGCAACTGTGTCGGTCTTGGCACACACGGCTTTTTCGGATGTGCAGGAGGCGTGGAGATTGGAGACGACACTATATTCGGAAATTTTGTATCTTTACATTCCGAAAACCATAACTACCATGACAAGAATATCCCTATTCGGTTGCAGGGAGTAACTCGCAAGGGTATAAAAATTGGCAAGGATTGTTGGATTGGTTCTAAAGCGACTATCCTTGATGGCTCCATTATTGGTGATGGCTGCATTGTTGCAGCTGGAGCAGTAGTCATAGGGGTTATTCCACCTTATTCTATTGTTGGTGGAGTACCGGCAAAAATTATAAAATCAAGAATATGAAGCGCATCATTTGTTTTCATCTTTACAACGACTTCAGCGGCAGTCCCATCGTTCTCAGGATGGTGCTCGAGGGCTTGTTGCGTAGAGGGTTCAAGGTGGATTTGGTGACGTCGAACGGAGGCGTGCTCGACGAACTTGTCGGAATGGACGGATTATCGAAACACTCGTATTTCTACCGCTTCTCCAATAACCCCGCCATAACCATGGCAAGATATGCCGCCGTGCAGATATACACATTCTTCCTGGCATTCAGATGGATATTCAACAGGGATGTGGTGTTCTATATCAACACGCTCCTGCCCGTGGGCCCTGCTTTGGCTGGAAGGATTATGGGCAAGAGGGTTGTGTATCACTACCATGAGAATGCATTCATTAAAGGAGTGTTCTACAAGACACTTTCATGGGTGATGCAGCGACTGGCACACGAGATTATGTGCGTGTCGGAATATCAGGCGTCATCTCTTGCCGACCGCAGCAAGGTGAGGGTCATTCCAAATGCACTGCCAAAGGCGTTTGTTGAGAAGTTGAAACCCGACACTGAAAGGGCTTTCAGACAAAAGAACATACTGATGCTTGCATCGCTCAAGGCATACAAAGGCACAAAAGAATTCATCGAACTCTCGGCAAGAATGCCGGAATACAGGTTCACCCTCGTACTTAACGACTCGCAGGAGAATATCAACGATTATGTCTCGGCAAACAGCTTGCAGAAAACCATTGGCGCAAACCTCACAATTTTCCCCCGTCAAAACGACGTTACGCCATTCTACAACAAGGCCTCATTGCTGCTGAACCTCTCCGACAAGAACAGGGTCATCGAGACATTCGGCATGACAGTGCTCGAGGCCATGAGCGCGGCACTGCCAGTGATTGTCCCCACAGAAGGCGGAGTGGCGGAGATGGTGGATGACGGAGTGAACGGATACAAGATTGACGTTAGCGAAATGGATAAAATAGAAAAAAGAATTAGGGAAATGTTGTCAGACATTGACATTTATAGGAAAATGTCGCACAACGCCATAACACGGGCACAACTTTATGATTCTGATAACATGACTGAAAAGATTGCAAATACAATAAGATTGTTTTACGGATATTAACAAGAAAATGGACTATGAGAATAAGAAAGGTAGCAATAGTAGGCACACAAGGCGTACCAGCACAATACGGAGGATTTGAGACACTCGTGGAAAACCTCATCGGCAAGTTCAAGTCCAACAAAGTGGAATACACCGTATTTTGTTCTGGTAGGGACTACAAGAAAAAACAGAAGACTTACATGGGGGCAAAACTGAAATATATCCCTTTTCTGCATGCCAACGGCATACAAAGCATACCCTACGACATACTGTCGCTCATACGCTGCATCAGGGGATATGACACGGTATTGCTGCTCGGAGTGTCGGGAGGTATTTTCATTCCGATATTCAGGCTGTTTTACAGCAAGAAACTCATAGTAAACATCGACGGGCGTGAGCATACCCGAGCCAAATGGGGATTCTTCGCACGCTCATTCCTGAAGCTCAACGAGGTGCTGGCGGTAAAGTATGCCGATGACATCATCGCCGACAACAAGGGCATACAGGACTATGTCACTGAGATATATCATAAGCCATCCCACCTCATTGCTTACGGCGGCGACCATACCATACGCGACGTTTCAGAGGAACAACAGAGGGGAATACTATATAAATACGGACTGAGGAGGCACAAATACACCTTGTCGATTTGTCGCATAGAACCTGAGAACAACTGCCACGTCACTCTTGACGCCTTCGCAAAGTTCGGACTTCCGTTAGTGTTCGTCGGCAACTGGGACTATAGCGTGTATGGACAAAGGCTGAGGTGGAAATACGGACTGCTCAGCAATATCAAGATGTTGGACCCCATATACGACCTCGACGTGCTTTACACCCTAAGAAAGAATTGCAAAAACTATATTCACGGACACAGTTGCGGCGGCACCAATCCTTCGTTGGTAGAGGCAATGTTCTTCGGTTGCCCTATCTTGGCATACGACGTGGTATATAACCGCGAAACCACCTGTAACAAGGCACATTACTATGCCAACGACCTGCAACTGATTGACTATCTCGGAATGCAGAATCTGGAAGGCGAGAATATGCTGGAGGTGGCAAAGAGACATTATATGTGGAAAGATATCGTAAGGCAATACGAGGCTTTGTATCGTTAGCGGGTCAGAGCGGGTCAATGTACCTGTCTCTCAGCCCCGTACCACTGTCCGAAGTCCTTGTACCCCTCGGGCAGCACATGCCCTTTCAACTGTGGAAACCACCGCTTCAAATCCTCGTTAACAAGCGGTCGAGGAGCGGGCTGAAAGCCCAATAAGCGCATAGCCCAGGGCATCGCCCTGGGTAGGCTAACCGCCACAATGCGCCCTTGCAGAGCGAGGCCTTGAACACAGCACTATACAAAAAGAGAGTGGCGAACATTTGATTTCGTCACTCTCTTTAAATTTATTAACTATTACCCAAAAATGTTCTTTTATTTGATGTTCAAGCCACGGTTATTGAATGTGGCGTTGAGCACGAGAAGGTACTTGTGATACTGATCCTTGTTGAGGATGTAGTTCATGTACTTAAGATCCTTCTTGATAGCCTTTTCCATGAGTTCCTTGCGGTCCTCATCACTAGCCTGAGCAGCAACCATCATCTCGCCGCAGAAAGTGTGATGTACATCAGATACACTCTCGAGCTGGTCGGCTGTAAGGTTAAGAGCCTCGCTCAGCTTGTTCATGTTCACGCTCATGTCGAATGCGCTCATTGCGCTTGTTGCGTTTGCGTTCTCGTCTTTTGCAAATGTTGTGGTCATGCAAAGCACTGCCATAACTGTCAAAATCATCTTTTTCATAATGTTACCCTTTCTTTTACTTTAATCTTTTTACCTAAATACAATCTTTAAATTCTCTAATAACTATGTGTCTTGTCGTCCAGAACTTTGTTGTTCTTTTGTCCTTTTGACGGTGCAAAATTACTACTATTTTCTCAACTGACAATGTTTTTTTTCGAATTGTTTGCGAGCACAAGCGTATTTTTGACATTGGTCAAAGATAATCGGCAAAAACCGAAATAGGTCAATTAGGATTACAAAACCATTACGATATCTTAGGATAACGGCGTGTCCATCCGTCCCATCTCAAGCGCATCACACCAAAGAAAGCCTCACCGAAGATACCGCCACTCATCTTGCTCACACCCTCACGGCGGTTGACAAAAATCACCGGAACTTCCTTTATGCGGAATCCGATCTTATATGCGGTAAACTTCATCTCTATTTGGAATGCATATCCACGGAAACGAATCTTGTCGAGCTCTATGGTCTGGAGTACACGACGACGATAGCACTTGAATCCCGCTGTTGTATCGTGCACCTTAAATCCCGTGACAAAGCGCACATACTTACTTGCGAAATAGCTCATAAGCACGCGTCCCATAGGCCAATTGACCACATTCACTCCCGACACATAACGCGAACCGATGGCGAGATCATAACCATCATCGTGACAAGCGGAATAAAGCCGGGGAAGGTCGGCCGGATCATGACTGAAGTCGGCATCCATCTCGAATATATACTCATAGTCATGCTGCAAAGCCCATTTGAATCCAAGGATATAGGCAGTGCCAAGACCTAATTTGCCCGGGCGCTCCAATAGGAAAAGCCGACCATCAAACTCATTCTGCATAAGTCGTTTTACGATAGATGCCGTACCATCGGGCGAACCATCGTCTATTACGAGTATATGAAACTGTTTGTCGAGTGCATTGATTGCACGTATTATCTTCTCGATATTTTCCTTCTCATTATAAGTAGGAATAATTACTATGCTGTCACTTGTTGTCATACTAATAAGACTATTTTGTGATTTTTATCGGCAAAGATAATGCAAAAAGCAGAAAGAACAAAATTATTTCAGTCTTTTTTGCCATTTTCTTATATATTATTTGTAATTTTGCACCCTGTAAGACATGAATTAATGAATATTCAGGAATTAAGTAAGTTATATGCCCATATGCCACAGGTGGCGGCACTTGCAAAAGTGATGGGCGACAGCAAGTCGAGAAACATCTTTCTCGACGGGCTCCTTGCGTCTTCCTCTGCATTGCTCTTCGGGAGTCTGACCACAAAGTGCAAAACAAAAATTATGTTTGTCATGCAGGATGCTGACGAGGCGGGATATCTTTATCACGACCTAACACAGATTCTTGGCGACAAACAGGTACTCTTCTTCCCATCTTCATATCGCAGGGCAGTGAAATATGGTCAGAAAGACTCAGCAAATGAAATTCTGCGTACAGAAACTTTGTGTGAGATTAAAAATGAAGAAGACAACAAGAAGAAAGACAGTTCTCTATTCATCGTGTCTTATCCTGAGGCTATGGCCGAACTTGTTGTGTCGCACAATAGTATGGACAGCAGAATGCTGACATTAGCCAAAGGCGATGAGAAACCAATGAACGACATTGTGTCAACACTTAGGGATTTCGGTTTTTCTGAGGTTGACTATGTTTATGAACCAGGACAATTTGCCCGACGAGGAAGTATTCTCGATGTATTTTCATTCAGTAGCGAATATCCATTCCGCATTGACTTCTTCGGCGATGAGATTGACACTATACGCACTTTCGAAGTGGAAAACCAATTGTCGAAGGACAAATGCGACAATGTAACTATAGTTCCCGAACTATCACAAGGCAATGAGGAACGCATTCCTATCTTGCAGTTTTTGCCGAAAGACACATTTCTTTGCGTGAAAGACTTCACCTACGTGTGCAATATTATTAATAAGGTGTATGAAGAGGGATTCTCGCAACAGGCACTCGTAGAGATGACTGCGGGTGCAACTGAAATGGAATGTCAGGAGATAATGAACCGCATGAGGAGTGAGATTCAATTGGTGACAGCCAGCACATTCATGCGCGATGCCTTAGACTTCCGAATGATAGAGATGGGGCACAAACCTAGTCGTAATGCTGATACCACCATAAGATTCGACATCAAGCCTCAACCACTATTTCATAAGAATTTTGATCTTCTGAAAAAATCACTAGAAGACTATCAGCTTATGGGATATAAGGTGTATATCCTTGCTGACAGCAGGAAACAGCAAGAGAGATTGAAAGAAATACTGGAAGCCTTCGTTCCGGTTGACAAAACCTTGCACGAAGGGTTTGTGGATAACATGATGAAGGCATGTTTCTTCACGGACCACCAGATATTCGACAGGTTTCACAAGTATAACCTCCGCTCCGAAAAAGCGCGAAGCGGTAAGGTGGCACTCACACTAAAGGAGATTAGCCAGTTTGAAATAGGCGACTATGTAGTGCATATCGACCACGGCATAGGTAAGTTTGGCGGTTTGGTGCGCATGCCTCAAGGTGATGGTTATCAGGAAATGATAAAGATTACCTATCAACGCGGAGATGCCATATACGTGTCGATACATTCATTATATAAGGTATCAAAATACAAAGCACAGGATAATGGCGAACCGCCAAGAATGTCAACCCTCGGCACTGGTCAATGGGAAAGACTGAAGGAACGCACGAAGTCGAAGATAAAGGACATCGCGCGCGACCTTATATTATTATATGCCAAGCGACGCAAGGAAAAGGGATTCCCGTTCAGTCACGACTCATATCTGCAACACGAACTGGAGGCCAGTTTCCTTTATGAGGACACTCCCGATCAGTTGAAGGCTACAAACGACGTAAAGGCCGACATGGAAAAAGCACGCCCCATGGACCGACTTGTATGTGGTGATGTGGGATTCGGCAAAACGGAGGTAGCGGTTAGAGCCGCCTTTAAGGCTGCCACCGACTCAAAGCAGGTGGCTGTGCTTGTACCTACTACTGTACTCGCATACCAACATTTCCAGACATTCAGCAAGCGACTGAAGGATTTCCCTGTAAGGGTGGATTATCTGACCAGGGCTCGAAGTGCGAAGCAGACTAAGGAACTCCTGAAGGACCTGGAAGATGGTAAAATAGATATTCTTATCGGCACACATAAACTGATAAGCAAGCAAGTGAAATTCAAGGATCTCGGTTTGCTCATCATCGACGAAGAACAGAAATTCGGAGTGAGCACCAAAGAGAAACTCCGCCAAATAAAGGTAAACGTGGATACACTGACGATGTCTGCCACCCCAATCCCTCGCACACTGCAATTCTCTTTAGTGGGTGCGCGCGACTTGAGTGTCATACAGACGCCTCCACCCAACCGCCATCCTATTCAGACAGAGATTCACACTTTCAGTCCGGAGATCATCGTTGATGCAATAAACTTCGAGATGAGCCGCAACGGACAGGTGTATATCGTGAACAACAGAATCAGTGACTTGCAGCGATTGAAGGAAACCATACTGAAATACATACCAGACGCCCGTATCGCCATCGGACACGGACAGATGAAGCCCGAAGAACTCGAGCACATCATCCTCGACTTTGCAAATTACGACTACGACGTACTGATATCCACGACTATCGTGGAGAACGGTATTGACATACCCAATGCCAATACCATCATCATCAATAGTGCGCAATACTTCGGACTAAGCGACCTACACCAGATGCGAGGACGAGTGGGACGAGGCAATCGCAAGGCATTCTGCTATCTATTGGCTCCACCCTTGTCGGCTCTCAACCAGGAATCGCGCAGGAGATTGGAAGCATTGGAGAATTTCAGCGACCTGGGCAGCGGTATCAACATAGCAATGCAGGATCTCGACATACGAGGTGCTGGAAACATGCTGGGTGCCGAGCAAAGCGGATTTATCGCCGACCTTGGTTACGAGACATATCAAAAGATACTCTCACAAGCAGTAACCGAACTGAAGAACGATGAATTCAGCGAGATATACAAGGAAGAAATAAAGAGTGGAGAGATGACTGGCGAAGATTTCGTTGACGACTGTTCGGTGGAAAGCGACATCGAGATGTATTTCCCCGACCAATGGGTTCCTACTGACAGTGAGAGGATGTTGCTCTACAGGGAATTGGACAATCTTAAGAACGACGACGAACTGGCACGCTACCGCCAAAGACTTATCGACCGATTTGGCGAGATTCCCAAGGTGGCCAACGAGCTCATGAATGTTGTACCACTGCGTCGCAAAGCCAAACAACTGGGTTGCGAGAGGTTGATGCTCAAGATGGGACGCATGACAATGTTCTTCGTAAGCAATCCCAACAGTCCTTACTACCAGAGTAAGGCCTTTGACTCTATTCTCAACTATATTGCATCAAATCCCAGAAGATGCAATATCCGTGAAAACAACGGCAAGCGCAGTCTTGTAGTCAATGACGTGAAGACTGTAGAAGACGCTATTGTTGTTCTTGAAGAAATTTCTTTTGTATGACGATAGTATTGACTATATTGGTGTATTTTGCGGCATTATATCTGTTTAGCCGCATAATGACAGGGAGAAAAGCTAACAATGAGACATTCTTCCGCGGCAACAGAAAATCACCCTGGTATATGGTAGCATTCGGTATGGTGGGAGCCTCCATCTCCGGCATTACATTTGTGTCTGTACCTGGTATGGTGATGAAGATGGACATGACATATATGCAAACATGCATCGGTTTTATCTTCGGTTACTTTGCCATAGCATTCCTATTGCTGCCTGTTTACTATCGCAACAACCTGACAACAATATACTCCTACTTAGGCAATCGTCTAGGAAGACGATCATACAAAACCGGAGCTTGGTATTTCCTTCTTTCCAAGATTATCGGCGCTTCGGTACGTTTTTATGTTGTTTGTATTATTCTACAGGATTACGTCTTCACCAATATAGGTATTTCATTTGAGATAACCGTAGTGATAATGGTTGCACTGATATGGCTTTACACCCGCAAGGGAGGGATAAAGACCTTGGTATGGACTGACACCTTTCAGACGACCTGCCTCTTTGGTGCACTAATACTGATAATTGCCAATGTGGCCTCTTCGCTCAACATGAGTTTGCCTGAAGCCTTTCATGCCATAAACGACAATAGCATGAGCCGCATATTCGTATTCGACGACCCTAAATCGACACAGTATTTCTGGAAACAGTTCTTAAGTGGCATTTTTATTGTGATAGTCATGACAGGTCTTGACCAGGACATGATGCAGAAAAATCTTACATGCAAATCACTTCGCGAAGCACAGAAGGACATGTGTACCTATGGGTTTGCCTTTGTTCCCGCCAATGCTCTCTTTTTGGGTCTCGGAATACTGCTTGTACTCTTAGCCTCGAAAACAGGTAGCCCCCTACCCTCATCAGGCGACTCTCTACTTCCCATGTTTGCCGCAACGGGACATTTGGGCGAAACAGTAGTAATATTGTTCACCATCGGTATTGTGGCTGCATCATTCAGCAGTGCCGACTCTGCCCTTACAGCCCTTACCACATGTTTCTGTGTGGATATAATGGAAAAAGCGGACGACGAAAAACTTCGACGCAAGACTCACGTCATACTTTGCTCAATCTTTGTGGTGTTTATACTATTGTTTAAGATGGTCAACTCCACCAGTGTGATAGATGCCATTTACATAATATGCTCATATACCTACGGGCCATTGTTAGGTCTGTTTGCTTTCGCCATATTATGTCCACGTCTCCGACCGATGGACAAGGCCGTTCCGTATATAGCCATAGCCTCGCCTATTGTCTGTTATGCCACAGACTATCTCACGCAAATGTTATGGGGATATAAATTCGGATATGAACTATTAATGCTCAACGGCACGCTGACATTTATTGGTTTACTATGCTCTCGATATATTCAGAAGGCTGCATACCAAACTCCTTCTTGAATATAGTGGCAAAGTACTTCGGATCCTTAAAACCTACACTATAAGCCAAGTCACTAACTCGAATACCGGGGGTAGCCTTTGCCAGTCGGCAGGCTTCCTTCATTCTCATATCGCGAATAAAACTGGTGGCATTCATACCCGTGACGGCACGCAGTTTATTGTAGAGTGATGACGAACTCATTCCCATATCAGATGCAAATGTTTCTCGATCATAGTCAGAATCATCGATATGTTTATGCACGCAAGCAATTGCCTTGTCAAGGAATTCCTTATCAGGTGACGGCATCGTTGCGCTCTTGGTGCGTACATCCTCTATGGTCTGTTGCTTAAACTCACGTGTGATACGTTGACGGTTTTCTATCAAATTGTTAATACGCAACTGCAGTTCCTTCACCTTGAAAGGCTTGGTCATATATGCGTCCGCACCAATTTCCAATCCTTCCTCCTTGTCGTTTTCTTGTGTCTTAGCTGTAAGAAGGATAATGGGCAAATGACAATAGTCGTTACTATTTTTTACATATTTAACCAATTCATATCCGTCCATCTCTGGCATCATCACATCAGATATTATAAGGTCAAGCTCATTCTTATGTATTTCATCAACAGCCTCCTTGCCATTGTATGCTGTAACAACATTGTATTGTTTCGACAGAAGATGTTTCATCATCAGCAGCAACTCTACATTGTCCTCCACAATAAGTATGCGATAGGCATCATCATCTGACGAATCAACATTATTATCTATATTAACCTCATTATTGTTTCCTTTTTCATTAAATATAAAGTCTTTACTGAAGATTGGATCGTCATCTTCTACATCAAGAACAAAAGACACGGGTTTGTTGATATCTACTTTATTCTTTTCATCTATCTGCGATGGGTCAAACGAATCCTTACTTATAGGCAGCATTATATTGAATGTCGTACCCTTCCCTTCCTCACTCTCATACGTCAAATCTCCTTTATTAAGATATACAAGATCGCGCGTGAGAGATAGTCCAATACCAGTACCCATAGTGTTAAATCGCCTATATTCACCATCGAAGAAGAGTTCAAACAAATGCTTTTTGCGCGACTCCGGAATACCACATCCATTGTCTTTAACACTAATAATCACCTTGTCATACCTGTCATTGGTTCTGGCAAATAACTCCACACGCCCATTGTCTCCAGTAGTATATTTAGCAGCATTTGACAAGAGATTGAATATAATCTTGTCCAACTTGTCAGTATCTATCCAACCCATCATACTTTCCGGTTGGCATTTTATACTGAATTCAAGATTCTTTTTAGCCATGAGAGGAATGATAGTTCGGGCAGTATTTCGGATATATGCCATAACGTCGCCATGCGAGACGAGTAATTTAAGACTACCATCCTTAGCCTTGGATGTTTCAAGTATCTGCTGAAGAAGTCTCACCGATCTTTGTATATTTATCTCCATGAGTGCATATTGACTTTTATACTTAGGTTCGGCGGCACGTAGATTTTCTATAGAAGCAGAAAGGATAGTCAAAGGAGTGAGAAGTTCGTGGGTCAAACTGGTAAACATCATACTCTGTTGAGCTTTTTGTCTCAACTTAGCATTACGCAAATTCAGCCTCATAACAACAACTACTGCTATAACAAGGGCAATAATGAGTATTTCTATAATATCTATTAAATCCACGATACATTTATTTTGGGTGCGAAGATACAACAAAATCTTCAAAAAACATCGTTTTTCTACAAAAAAAATGGCAAGATTGACAATTTTTGTTTAATTTGCGTGATTTTTGGTTGAAAATGCGTGATTCTATCGAAAAATCAACCTCAAATAACTTAGATTGAACCTCCGTTCGAATTATTATGTTTACCTTTGCATTGTAAATAATAAAAAGTCTATACGTTATAAGAATATTAATTTGAATATTAATGGTTAAGGTTTATGGTTGATTAATTTAGTTTTTAAAGTTATAAAAGAACTTCGCTGGGAAGCGAGGTTCTTTTAAAAACAAAAAAAGCAAGTTGCCATCCATTCAAACTATATACCATAAAAAATTAGAAAGGAATAATTACATGTATAATAATCTAAATATTGAAAATATGAAAACTGTCATTTTGGATTTTGATGGAACTCTCGACAAGGCCTGTACCACCATAAAGGCAGTAAAGGAAACACTCAAGGAAATGTATGCCATGGGTGTCACTCTAGCTTTGACGAGTAAGAAGGAGCAAGAGATCCTCGAGAATACCCTCGATGATTTAAATCTCTCCAACTATTTTTCGGTGATAGTATCAGCAGATAATGCCAAAACAATCGAAACTGATAATGATATGGTACAAGTTGTACTTGATCATACAGACAGTGACCCATCACAGGTACTGATAGTCGGCGAGGATACTGAACATATTAAATTAGGTAAGAAGGCTGGCATTAAGACATGTGCAGTGAAAAACGGCGACAATAATTGTGATGCCGCAGAAGCTGACTACGTTATCAATGACATCAGAGCCTTGCTCGACATTGTATAACAGACCAATTTCATGACATCAATAAAAATAAAATGGCATCCCCGTTAAGGAGATGCCATTTTTCGTATGTAATTACTGATTTAGCAGATATCGCTCGGCCTCTATGGCAGCCTGGCATCCTGATGCGGCAGCCGTTATTGCCTGTCGATAAGTTGGGTCGGCAACATCTCCAGCTACGAAGACTCCAGGAATCTTGGTGCGAGGTGTACCATCTATTTTTTTAATATAACCTACTTCATCGGTATCAAGCCATTCCTTGAACACGTCACTATTGGGCTTATGACCTATGGCAAGGAAGAAACCATCGATAGCAATATCCACCTTTTCTTCATCAGGTTCTCCCTTGCGCTTCACAAGATGAGCCCCCTCTACACCGTCCTCTCCAAAAAGTCCGATAGTGTTATGCTCAAAGAGAATCTCGATATTTTCCTTCTCCATAACCCTTTCCTGCATCACCTTGGATGCACGTAGATAAGGTTTTCTTACTATGAGATACACCTTCTTGGCCAATCCAGAGAGATAGAGTGCATCCTCGCATGCTGTGTCACCACCTCCTACAACTGCAACAGTTTTCTTTCTATAGAAGAATCCGTCACATGTGGCGCATGCCGATACACCCAAACCATTATATTTGCGTTCATCGTCAAGACCAAGATACTTTGCCGAGGCACCGGTAGCGATAATCACGGTATCGGCCTTTATTACATGTCCATCCTCTACAGTCAATGTATAAGGAGCTTCCGACAAGTCGGCTTTCACTATTATACCATCGCGGATGTCAGCACCAAAGTGCTCAGCCTGCTCGCGTATGTCCATCATCATCTGATTGCCGTCAACACCCTCGGGATAACCTGGAAAGTTTTCCACCGTAGTGGTTTGCGTCAATTGTCCTCCTGGCTGCAACCCACAATATTCCACAGGTTGCAAATTGGCTCTTGAGGCATAAATGGCTGCCGTATATCCGGCAGGGCCGCTGCCAATAATAAGGCAACGAACATGTTCTGGAGATTGTGTCATATAGCTTTCTATTATATATTTTCTTGGAGCAACTGCTGTATGCGCTCCTCTATTGTTTCAATACTTGTGGTGGGTTCAAAACGCTCAACCACCATACCACGCTTATTAGTAAGGAATTTGGTGAAATTCCACTTTATGTCAGGCTTCTGCTGATAGTCGGGATCCTCTTTCTTGAGCATCTCGTCGAGAATGCCAGTCAGTTTATGACCTTTGTCCCACCCTTGGAATCCTTTTTGCTCCGTAAGATACTTGAAAAGCGGATCGGCATCAGGACCATTTACCTTAACCTTCTTGAATCGGGGGAACTCAGTACCATAGTTGACTTTACAGAACTGATGAATAGACTCATCAGTGCCAGGAGCCTGCTGGCCAAATTGATTACAGGGGAAATCAAGGATTTCGAATCCCTGACTATGATATTTCTCGTAGAGTTTTTCCAATTCCTCGTACTGTGGCGTAAAGCCGCACTTTATGGCTGTGTTGACTATGAGCAGCACCTCTGGTGCATACTCCTTGAGAGCAACGCTCTTTCCCTTTCTGTCCTTGACAGTGAAATCAAAAATATTACTCATTTTATTTACTTTGTATAATTGCAGTGCAAAGATACGTCAAATAATGGAAAATACAAAAAGAATACCTGTTTATTTTTTATACTTTAACTAAATACACGACAAAAAAAAAGAATGTATTGGATATATGCAACTATCCAACACATTCTTCTAATGAGTCCAATTTTAAGAATTTATCTTATTTCTTGGCTGCCTTACCATAGCGGCTGAAGAACTTGTCAACGCGACCAGCTGTATCGACAAGCTTGCTCTTACCTGTATAGAACGGGTGAGATGTGCTTGAGATTTCGACTTTTACCACAGGGTAAGTTTCGCCTTCAAATTCTACTGTATCATTTGTCTTAGCAGTAGAACGTGTAAGGAACATATCGCCGTTGGACATATCCTTAAATACGACGGGGCGATAGTTCTCGGGATGAATTCCTTTTTTCATTTTAAATCTTAATTATTATATATTAATATGTTATATATCTCTATTTTGGGGTGCAAAGTTACAAAGAAAAATTAAGAATTAAGAACTATAAAGTAAGAAAATCACTTTTTAGTTTAATATTTAACCTTTCTTCACTCTTTATTCTTCATTCTTCATAAAATAGACCACTGTAGGCAGATGGTCACTATATCCCTTGAGCCATCGGGACCCGATGATAGTACGCAAAGGAGTCCCCTTAAATGGTCCGTCGGGTTCTAGCATATAATCCCTACAGAACACGTTGTTGCCATAGAATGTAAGCGACTTGTATTTAGGTTTACTGCTGTTATCCACAAGAGATTTCGACAATATAATCTGGTCGAACAGATTCCATCTACCCATATATTCTAATGTTCCATGACCTTCAACAAGGGTGTTCCAGAATGGGTTATAGAGATCGCCTAAGTTTTTCACTTCCCATGCATATCGCCGGGCTCCAAGGTCAATAGCCATAGACTCATCCATAGGGTCGTCGTTCATATCTCCCATCACCACAAGTTTTACTTTTGGGTCATCCTTAAGCAGCGAATCCACTACTACACGCAGTTGCTTTGCCCCCAGTTTACGATAAAACTCACCACTGTATCTACTTGGTAAATGATTTACTACAACAGTCAGATGCTCGGTGGCCAAAGTGCCGCTCACAATGAAAAAACCACGGGTAAAATAGTTACTATCCTTTTCAAGTACCTGTACATAAGGCACAAGTTTTGTGTCCCTGACCTTAAACACAGCAGGGTCATAAAGCAGGGCACAATCTATTCCCCTGACATCCGGTCCTTCAATATGTTCAAATTTTATATTTCTTTTCTTTAACGGCGGTTGAGCGCATAGATCATCAAGGACTCTTGAATTTTCCACCTCAGCCACACCTATGACCGAGCATCCATTGGCAACACTATCGGTACCAAGGAGACTGAGTATCTTTGCCAAATTATTCAATTTTAACTGATACTTTTCAGTATTCCACTTATTACTACCATTAGGCAGAAAAGCGGAATCCTGTTTTCCCTCGTCATGAATAGTGTCGAAGAGGTTTTCAAGATTATAAAATCCGATTGCATACCTCTCGATTTTACCCTTTGCCGTAGTCTGTCCCACAATCATCAGCAGTACGACTAGCAAAATCAACTTGTTTTTCATTTGTATTAATTCTATTATTACACCTTATTATATTATATAAAGGAGGACTTGTCGTTTGAAACTATCCCCTCGATATACTTTTTCAAAATATGTATTCCTGACTTATTCTCACCTCCTAACGGGATAATCAAGTCGGCAAACTTCTTTGTGGGTTCAATAAATTGCTCATGCATTGGTTTAAGAACCTTTTGATAGCGGTCTATCACCATCTCCACAGTTCTTCCCCTCTCCACACAGTCGCGCTGGATATTGCGTATGAGTCGCTCGTCACTGTCGGTATCCACAAAAATTTTCAAGTCCATCATATCCCTCAATTGCTTATTGAGCAAAGTCATGATACCCTCTATAATAATAACTGGTTTGGGTTCCACATGCACTGTTTCCTTTTCTCTATTGCACTTAAGATATGAATAAGTTGGTTGTTCAACTGCTATACCTTTTCTCAGCATTTCAACTTGTTTTACGAGCAATTTCCAATCAAAGGCATCTGGATGGTCGAAATTGATTGCCCTCCTATCCTCCTCGGTCATGTGGGACGTATCATTATAATATGAATCCAATGGCACTACAGCAACAAAATGCGGGGGGAGAGCCTCAACGATTTTTTTCACCACCGTTGTCTTTCCCGACCCAGTACCTCCAGCAATACCAATAATTTTCATTTTACTTCCTCCTCGCTTTCCTTTTCGACAATATCCGCCTTGTCGATACCTTTTTTCTTTAAATTGATTTTCGTGGCATTTACCACCTCACTTGCTCCGTATAAAAGACAGCACCACCCGATGACAACCATTGGCATGGCAGCCGCTTCCATAGGTTGGAACATAACGTAGAGTCCGGCAAGAAGTATGAGCGACGGTGCCACCCAAAATCCCCATGCCATTTTTCCCCATCTACGTGCGTTGTAAAGAGACATAAACTGATTAAGTGCACCCAAAATAAGTATTCCACCCATAATATACATCAGAATCTCCACAAATACTGATGGCGATGTCACGAGCATCACTCCGAGAATAATACTGCCAACACCCACAAGCGGGAAGGTAGGTTTGCCCTTTGAGATTACTCTGCCATCTATATCTGTAATCACATAATCGGATGAATTTTTACGCGCATTAAGATATGCCAGTGTTGAGAACACCCCTGACAGCAGAAACATAATACCAATTGCGAGTGTAATCCACGTCACGGTGTTGTCGGGATAGCGCAACAAGAGTACACCGATGATAATGGAGCATATAGCCCTAAAAAATGAACTTTGTACGATTTTCATGTCACTTTTGTTTTATTTTTCTGCAAAAGTAATAAAAAATATTGGTATTGCAATTTTTTTTTGTACTTTTGTGGCAAAAAAAGTATTATTATGACTGATTTGTATTTAGTAAGGCATGGTGAAACGGTAGATAATGCCAATAAAATAATGCAAGGCCAGACTCAGGGCGAACTCAACACAAAAGGCATCGAACAGGCTCGCACTGTTGCGAAGAATCTCGCAAGCGAACATTTCGATGCCATTGTTTCGAGCGACCTGAAACGCTCTTTCGACACTGCGTCTATCATCGCTGAGCCTCATGGACTAACTGTAATAACAACCCCGTTATTGAGAGAGAGAGACTGGGGCAGTTTTACAGGAAGATATATTCCTGACCTCAAAGACGAACCATGGCCCGATGACATAGAATCTCTTGACGCATTGAAAAGCCGTGCTTTTGAGTTTCTTAACTTCATTCGCACGACTTTCCCGAATCAGAAGGTATTGGCGGTAGGTCACGGCATCATCAACAAAGCAATCCAGGCAGTGTATTATGGCAAGCCTATGAATGAAATCCTAAAAATGGACAATGCCGAGGTGCGCCTCCTTCACATATAATGATTAATTTACATTCGTCTTGAACCTCCGTGTGAGATATTTCCGCTTCGCGAACTGCCCCCACTGCGAGAACCGCGGCTTCCTATTGAACTACTGCGACTCGGAGATGAGCTACTGCGACTGAACGAAGGGTTGGTCCGACTGGGAGTATTATCACGATTTACAGTCACCCTTGTCGAACTGCTGCGATCGCTACGTCCAATTCTGTTCTGACTACTGATGCGATTATTCTGCCTCTCAAGTCGATTATTCTGCCTATTCAATCGATCGTTCTGCCTATTCAATCGGTCGTTCTGCTTATTCAATCGGTCGTTCTGCCTATTCAATCGGTCGTTCTGCCTTTCAATACGGTTGTTATTATTCCTGTTGAATCGGTCGTTGCGATCGTTAAACCTGTCGCGCATGCCGAAATGACTGTCGGCAGGGCGACGATAATGGTCACGAAGTCCATGATAATAGCTTCTTCCTCCATTCATTCTCCAACTATGTCCGCCTCGATAAGACACGTACACTGTAGGACGAGAGAAATAGAAGAACGTACGTCTGGGATAACGGGCATAAATACCGAAGTGCCAGCACCCTGCACTCCAATAAAGTGGACGATAAAAATAGGATGCAGCCCTGAAAACCGACAACTGCCAGTCGAGCAGGATGTAACTCATATCAAGATTTCTCCTTGACCAGTATGTGCCGTAAAGGTCATCCACTGTAGATACATCCATCAGATAATCGAGATTTATCTCGTAGCAAGCATCATACTGCTCGTCAGTGAGATTCAGTTCATAAGCCATCTTGTCGGTGAGGAATAAAGCCTCTCTTTGAGCTTGTGTGAAACTCATCGCATTGGTTGTCAATGCCATTGTCATCATTGCCATGATAGATAATATGTACCTTTTCATAATTGTATGTTTTAAAATTGTTGCACATTTTTGTTTTCTGCTGCAAAATAACAACAAAAAACTGAAATACACAAGAGGTTTTTCCCTATCCTTTTATGGGATTTTCCCTAAATAGACATTATTACTATGTTTTTTAGTATTTTTCTATCCAATTTATTCTGATTTTCGTATTTTCTTATTACCTTTGCAACCAAAACTAAGAAAATGTGGAAAAGTAATGAGAAAACTAATATATTTAATCATCACATTTACGATGATAGCAGCTTGCGACATACATACATCCGACAATGGAGACCTCGATGGCTACTGGCAGTTGAAAAGCGTTGACACTCTCTCAAATGGGGGTACTTGCGACATGCGCGACAGTATGCGTTTCTGGGGATTTCAGGCTAACTTACTCCATGTTCGCGACAATAACGACATGTATAGGAAAGTGTTCTTGAGATTCAACCATACCAACAATATGATGATACTTAGCGACCCAATAATTGACATGCGCGACTCGTCGGATATAATTTTCACCGACACAACCTTATTGTATCATTACGGCATCCATGAAGTACCCGAGACGCTGAAAGTAGTTACCTTTAACAGTTCTACAATGATACTTGAAAATAAGGTATTAAGGCTGTATCTAAGAAAATACTAATTTTTTAGATATCCGGCACAATATTCTTCACATACATGCGTTTTTAAAAAAAATACCCATGAGGAATGAAATATATCGAAAGTAAGACAAAACGGATATTTGATATAGTTGTGGCATTATTCTGCATAGTAGTATTCTCACCGCTCTTCCTTATATGCTATATTGCAATCATTGTCAATGACGGGCATCCAGCTTTGTTCAAACAAGACCGAGTAGGATATAAAGGTAAGGAATTCAAAATATATAAGTTCAGGACGATGAAACTAAATGCAGAGGAATCAGGTCCTATGCTATATAGTGTTAATGACGACCGACTCATACGCATAGGCTCATTTCTTCGCAGTCATCATCTCGACGAACTTCCTCAAATGTGGAATGTCCTTAAGGGTGACATGTCATTTGTAGGTCCACGACCCGAGCGAAAATACTTCATTGACAAAATTATGGAGCACGACCCACGCTATGCTTTGCTATATCAGTTGCGCCCAGGCATCACATCCTATGCCACTCTATACAATGGCTATACCGACAACATGGAGAAGATGCTTCGCCGACTAGAACACGATCTCTACTATTTGGAGCACAACTCATTGTGGTTTGACACCAAAATTTTGTTTAAGACATTCTGCAGCATAGTGTTTAGAAAAAAATATAACTAAAATATAATAAAAGACATGAACATTGGAGATAAAATGCCCTCAATATTAGGGCTCGACCAAAACGGCAACGAGATTACCCTCGATAGTCTTGCCGGAAAGAAAGTGATACTCTACGCCTATCCCAAGGACAACACCTCTGGTTGCACAGCCGAGGCATGTTCACTAAAGGAGCACTACGACGAAATTCAACAAGCTGGATATATCGTTGTTGGAGTGAGCAAGGACTCTGCAGCATCACATCAGAAATTCATCGATAAGTACCAATTGCCCTTCCCTCTGATAGCAGACACCGACACCACATTGCTTCAGCAGCTCGGTGCATGGGGCGAGAAGACAATGTGCGGACGCAAGTGCATGGGCACACTGCGCACCACATGGCTAATTAACGAGCAAGGCGAGATAGAAAAGATTTTCTCACCCAAGGAGATCAAGACAAAGATACACGCCGAGCAAATACTCGACTACATTAAGAAATAATGTAAGGACAAAAGATTAATAAATAAAGCAAGGGCGGTGGATTAAAACTAATCCCCCGCCCTTTTACTAACATGTAACCATCTTTTTTCTTAGTAGTTTCCTGATTTGATTTAAGTAGATAAGTTTCCTGTTGCCTGTTACTTGGAAATCTGTTGTTTCATAAATGTCTTTTTGTTTTCTGGTGCAAAATTAGTAATAAAAATCTATTCATACACTATAAATAAGCGAAAATTATAACGTAATCGTTTGAGTAATTAAAAAAAAATGTGTAATTTTGCGGCGAAATTTAAATTATTAAGAATGTACACTAAGGAAATCAACAATTATCTAAAGAAATTCGGATTCAGTAAATTCACTCCGAAAGCAGTACTCTTTGACATGGATGGGGTGCTCTACGACTCAATGCCTAATCATGCATACAGTTGGCACAACTCAATGGCATCGTTCGGTATTGAGATGAGCGAAGCCGATGCCTATGCACACGAGGGAATGCGTGGCGTAGAGACTATAAAGAAGATTGTGAAGGAACAAAGAGGAATTGAGATTAGCGATGAGGAATCACAACGCATGTATGCTGAGAAATCCCGTATCTTTGCCACTCGTCCTGAGGCTAAGATAATGGAAGGCGTAATCGATCTTCAGCACAAAATCAAGTCACTCGGTATGAAGATTGTGGTGGTGACAGGAAGTGGGCAACATTCTCTGCTCGAAAAACTCACCCACGACTTTAGCGGGTTGATTGAACCAGGAATGATTGTTTCAAGTTTCGACGTAACCCGAGGCAAACCCCATCCTATGCCTTATCTTAAAGGCATGGAAAAGGCGGGGGTAGAACCATGGGAGGCTATCGTTGTTGAGAATGCGCCTCTTGGAGTGAGGGCGGCAGTTGCTGCCAAGATTTTCACTGTGGCGGTGAATAGTGGACCACTGCCAAATGAAATGCTTGCTGCCGAAGGTGCCAATATCATTTTTGACAAAATGACGGATTTCAATGATGTATTCGAGTTCTTGGCTAAATAACTAATAATAAACAAGATGCGATGGAAATTCAACCTATAGCATATTTCCGTTCGCCACTGAAGACGAAATTCGGTGTGCCACGCCAAAGCGGTATAGCCAACAGCCTAAATGGGTATATCGTGATGGAGAAGGAATGGAACAACTCTGAATGTCTGCGTGGATTGGAGGACTTCGACTACCTTTGGATTATCTGGGGATTCTCAGCAAATGTTGATGCCCCGAAACACACTACTGTCAGACCTCCCCGACTCGGTGGCAACCGCCGCATGGGTGTGTTTGCCACCCGCTCATCGTTCCGTCCCAACAATCTCGGGATGTCATCAGTAAAGATTGTGTCAATATCCACCTCCCCAGGCAAGCAAATAGAGATTGAGGTAAGCGGAGCCGACCTGATGGACGGCACACCCATATACGACATTAAGCCATATCTGCCTGAGTTTGATGCCCACCCCGAGGCTTGTGGAGGTTTTGCATCTTCTGAAAAGTGGACCACCCTCGATGTTGAGATTCCTGACGATATACGCATTCAATTGGGTGAGGCACGAAGCCTGCTTGTAGAGCAATTGCTCAGTGAAGATCCTCGTCCCCATTATCACGACAATCCAGAGAGGGTGTATGGAATGACTATAGATGAATATGACATAAAGTTTAAAGTTATCGAAAATACTGTAAAAGTAACCAACGTTCACTTGTCATAAATCAAGTAATTCGATGTTTTTAAATAAATAAATCCGAAAAAAATTGCAATGAGACATAAAAAACACTAAATTCGCACTCACAATTTTTAGGTATCGTTTATATTTTAATTTCTGGTTTAGTATGTTAGTGGCAATAATCATCATTATCAGTATTGCATGTTCAATATGTATTCTCCGAATGCGTACAATGCAGGAGCAGATTGAGGACATGAAAAAGGAAAACTCTGTTAAGACTGCATTCCTTACAAAATTCAGTAAGGAACTCGACAATCCCTTGCGCAACATCAATAAGCAAGCGGAGATTATCACTCGCCCCGACCTCTATCTATCCAAGACGGAGAAAAAAATGATTTACGACCAAATAACATACAACACCAACCTTATCACAACCTTCATCGACGAATGTTGTTTCCTATCAGGTAGCGGCAAGGGACGCGAAGTGAAAAAGGAGAAATTCAGTCCCAACGTGCTCTGTGCAAAATGTATTGACACCATACAAATGAGTATGGACAAGGACGACAAACTAAAGATTGTGTTTAATAGAGAGATTGAAGATACCGCTCATGCATTTTCCGACCCACGAATCGTAGAACTTATCCTCGACGAGTTACTTCTCAACTCCTGTCGGTTCTCAACAGACAGATTCATACGCGTAACTACCCGTCACACTGACATTGGAGACAGATTCATGATAATTGTCGAAGATTATGGTTCTAGCATCCCTAAAGAACGCATTCCTTATCTTTTCCATTGGTTTGACAAACCAGAGGATGCAAAGGATGATGCCGAGATTGACCTTAGTATCATATTCAAGCTTGCGCTAAAAATTGACGGATACCTTGAGTACGACCAGTCATATACTCAAGGCACCCGCATGAAACTTATCTTCTAAGTCTTTATCCTATTTTACCCCATATCCCTGTCCAGTCGATTGAGCCAAAGGTATTTGTGTGTTTCCTTCACAAGCACTCCACTAAGGAATACGAGCGACAGTAGATTAGGGATAGCCATCATTGCGTTCATACAGTCAGCTATATTCCACACTAATGTCAGATTGATAATGCTGCCCACATATACCGACAATATGTATATGATACGATAAGCTAACATCCATTTCTTTCCCTTTAGATATTCCACTGCCCTCTCGCCGTAATAGCACCAACCGATGGCAGTGCTGAATGCAAATGTGACAAGGCCAATAGACAGCATTGGCGTTCCGATGAATGGAATCTTGCCAAAGGCATCCTTCGTCAGAGTGGCTCCGTTACTGTAGTCTATGTCGGGATAGGCAATAATACTCGACACAATCACAAGTCCTGTCATCGCACATATTACGACAGTGTCCCAGAATGTGCCCGACGATGACACCAGGGCCTGACGTACGGGATTACGTGTCTGTGCAGCTGCTGCCACTATAGGTGCCGAACCCAATCCCGACTCATTTGAGAAGAGTCCGCGGGCTATTCCATATCTTGCAGCCATCATAACCGATGAACCCACAAAGCCACCACCTGCAGCCTCGGGCGAAAATGCAGAAACACATATCAGTTTGACTGCCGGCCAAAGATACTCACCATTCATTATGAGAATCAGAATACATCCCACTACATAGAAAAGAGCCATAAAAGGCACTAAGAGCTCGCACACCTTAGCGATCGACTTGACACCTCCAAAGACAACTGCTGCCAATAGACCGCATACCACAAGACCGGTGACCCACTGCGGCACACCGTATGTCTCAAATGTCATCACCGACATGGCATTTGCCTGCACTGTACTGCCAATGCCGAATGAGGCCATCGCTGTGAAAAAAGCAAAGAGTACTGCCATCTTCTTCCATCCCAATCCGCGTTCAAGGGCATACATTGGGCCGCCCAACATTCTGCCGTCACCAGTTTTCACCCTATATTTTATGGCAAGCAATCCCTCGGAATATTTCGTGGCTATACCGAATACTCCCGTTAGCCAGCACCATAAAACAGCTCCAGGTCCTCCCAATGCGATGGCTGTTGCCACACCAATGATATTACCCGTACCGATGGTGGCTGCCAATGCTGTGGCGAGTGAGGCAAACTGCGACACATCGCCTGTAGCGCCTGGGTCACGTTTCACCGACAACTTTATTGCAGTGAATATCTTGCGCTGCGGAAATTTCAGACGGATGGTGAGAAACAAGTGGGTGCCAAGTAGCATTATCATCATCGGCCATCCCCACAATGCTGAACTTATCTCTGAAAAAAAATGGTTTATTGTTTCCATGTTACCTATTAAATATTATTGTGTTTGTGTATTCTTTTTGTCAAATTTCACTATCACTGTCCTAAAGCCCAAACTTCTCATAATATTCTGCATCTGAGTCTCGGCATTTATCTCTGCCGTGCGAATATTCTTTGGTGTCAAACAGTTTCTCTTCATAAGGGAATATGCTCGGCGATACATTGCCTCACGGTCTGCAGCCGACCACTTACCTGTTTCATAAAAAGATTTCGTGCGTGCCTCGTCGATAAAGTCATTGTCGAGCAACTCCACCTGTGGCATAGTCACCGTCACCGAATCCCCCACAGCCTCTATCCACCTCGGCCCCACCTTGTGCATATTCACTCCGAGGCTCAATTGGCCGTAATATATCCTCACTAGATGATCATCTATGAATATTCCTTTCCTTATAGTATCCACCATTTCCTCATCGGCGATGGATAGAAACTCCCACTCACCAATAGATTTTATCGACTGCACCACCTCGGGAGTGATGTCGATTTTGTTATCGCTCACCACCTCCAACGAAGCATCCTTAACCTCGCTTACCAATCGCCATACGAGTCCTGCAACCACAATCACAGCCACAAGTCCCAATGTCACATATATCTTAGTCCACGTCTTCATATCTATATTTTTTGAACACAGAGACACAGAGTCACAGAGATAATTATTAACTCTGTGTGTTTTTTAATGTTTCTTCCTTGATTTCAATAGTCACATGTTTCTCGTCATATCCCATTTTCACAATCATGGGAATAAGTATCTTAGCAGCATTTACGGCAGCTGTTTCTTTGATGTCAAGACGCGGGATGGAATTGACAACCGACTGTCGGCCTTGTTTTTCGAATTCCGCCATCTCCTCGTCGGTAAATCTGGAGCGCATCAGCGACACATATTCCTTTATACCGGATTGGTCTATCTTACTGCTCGTAACTGCTACTTGCGGTTGTGGCAAGGTCACAATTATCCTGTCTCCCTCCTTTCTCACATTCCGTTCCGAGAAATCCGAGAAGTCAATATACCCTTTGAGAGTAACATTCATCGGAATGGCAATTTTCCTATCGCCCACAGGCATTTTCATATTCACATCATGTCCAAGCAACTTACCCTTAAGTCGGGGTTCATCACTGTAGGTAACAATCTTTCGAATGTTATATTCCGAGGTATATAGACGCGAGCATTTTTTCACTTCCCTTATAAGCATAGGAAGATCATCCGTTGCCGATTTTTCAACAACGTCAATTCCTTTTTCCTTGTCACTGCCACAGGCTATAAAGAACAGTAAAAAGAATAACATAAAAAAATTCCTCATTCCTAATTCCTTATTCTACTAAAGTATGTCTCAATATCCTCCCAACATTTAAAGTCAGGAGCCCCCAGTTGGATGCATGTCCCCATAAATGTCTTTTCATCATCAGTAGAGATGATAAAATCGCCTAGCAAGAGTGATGATTTATTTGTCATAATCACCCTGTTGTATGCCGGTGCACTGATAGCATCCTCAATCCATTCCTGCGACTGCGTAATAAAGTCATGGTCGTTGGTAGGTGCTGTAACCACGAAATATACATCGTATGTCTCAATAAGTTTTTCGAATGTTTTGTGCATATTGCTGCGGACTTTGCCATATCCGTCGCGCATGGCATCGAGCGTAATATACAAGACAGGTTTTTCCCTACCCTCTTGCCTGTCATCAATCCACCTTATAACTGGCACGAGATAATGTATGGCAACACTGTCGATGAGTCTGTGCTCACCATGAAACTTCACCGCTTGGGGATAATGCTCGCGGAAGAGGTCGAAAGTATGCACCAGTGGGTCGTTGTCTCCAAAGAGTCCCCACACCCTCGCCTGCTCCTCGGCACTCGCGCTCTCGGCAGCAAAACACCTCTCGGTGAGCTCAGCAAACTGCTTTACGAGAGCCTTGGTGACAATAAACTCCTGCACACCGTCACGCCTGGGATTCTGATAGGTCTGCTTACCTATCATACCGTGCTTTCCCATAGTGTCGCCCATCTGGAAGGCGGGATTCACCAGTATGCGGTCGTATCCATAGAGTTGTTCTGTCATCATGCCTCCAGCCGACGAACCGATGATGAGGTTGGGTTTCTCCTCTTCACATCTCCTGTGCAAATACTCGATAGCCTCATGAGGTACAAGCGGTATATCGTCTGCCACCACAACGGCATTTGGCATCAGTTGACGCAGCAAAGCTACTGTTCCCGACTGTGCCGACGATGCGAAACCATGCACATACATCACTTTTTTCCCCTTCATCAACTCGGGAAATTCTATATGATATTGCTTTTCCATTAACATATAAATTATTATATCATCTATAGTCTTAACGGCATAATGTCGTAATTATGCTGCAAATATACGCATAAATTTCCCAAAATTCGCTTATTCTGTGTCAAAAAACGTTATTATTGCAATTTTTTGCACAATTAATGAAAAAAAAGCAGTATCTTTGCAGCAATAT
>OBLI01000285.1_pt1 | contig 55276 bp, 50 predicted proteins | sample 1519701 | NCBI WGS metagenome assembly OBLI01 (sample SAMEA3663005, study PRJEB22513) | pig gut metagenome | biome: pig gut; feature: pig-associated habitat; material: faeces | place: France | collected 2012
CAGAAAGATCCTGGCATATCACACACCAGATGAAATCTTCGAAAGAGAATTAGATAAAATCTATCAAACAGCCTAAATGTTCAATTTATTATTGCAATTTACGATTAAATTATTATAGAAAAAAAGATGATCATCCAGAAATAAAAATAGAAAGAGTAGCAATTATTTGCAATAACTATTTATATTATTGTTATTATTCTGATGTTAATGGAGATAATATAAAAAAGTGTTTAGATTATTTAAAGAATTTACCTAAGAATATCCATTTTCTTTTTTATCATATTAGCTGTAATTTTTATACTAACTTATTTAACGGAAATAAAAAAGAGGCAATAGATATAAAGGAATCACTATGTAAATGGGGATATGAAAACAGAGTTAAAAGTTGGAAAGTGTAATTTAAGTTTCGCATAGCAAAACTTAAATATGAAATTGAAAAATATGTGTAATACTAATATCAAATAATTAAGAAAGAAGAAAAACATGATCTGGGAAGTACCCATTATTATAAATTAGTGGTAGATTTCCATTTTTACCAAGGGAAGAAAACTGGAAAGAAAGCTTTCAACACGAACTTGAAATAGAAGATCCTTAGGATAAAGCTATGACAAAACAAACAAAAAAGAAAGATGTTTATAATTTATTATTTGGTAGAATAGCTACCAATATTGCTGATAGTTTATTTTATATGGCTATACTATGGCACTTTAAAGAAGTATCGCGTTCGCCTTTTATCGTATCAATAATTTTTGCAGTCGCGTCAGGAATTGATATGATTTCATTTGGATTTGGACCACTAATTGATCGAATTTCCATCAAAAAACTTCTAGAAAGTTCAACTTTTCTTCAAGCTGCTATTAGTGTTATTACATTTTTAATTCTATACTTACGTATTGATAATTTAATCATCAGTATCATTTTAATAACTTTATATATTGCCTCAACTATTCTTTCAGCCATAATTTATCCAGCAGAATATAAATTGTTGCCTTTATTTGTGTCAGAAAAAGAGTTACTTCGTTTCAACGGCATTTTTCAATTAACATATAGGGTTTTAGATTTGCTATTAGATGCTGGAGTAACAGTAATTATAACTTTAACATCTATTCCGATTACTGTAGTTTTATCTGCTATAGTATTCGCAATTGCACTTAAGTTCTATGGAAGTCTGAAAATAAATTTAGCTGCAAAAGAATTTTTAGAAGAGGACGAATACTTTACTGGTTCTTATCGTAAAGATATGGCATTAGGTTGGAAAACTTTACGTAAAGAGAAAAATATATTGGAATTAATTTTGCCAATTGCCTTTACTAATTTCTTTTATGGTATCTTTTCGGTGGGATTACCTTATTTTGCTCAAAGCTATATTCGTGATTCAGCTTTAGGATATGGAACGATGTTATTTACGTCCTCTTTAGGAAGCATTGGGGGTACGTTATTAGTTCAACGTTTTAAAATCGGAAAAAAAGATATGCAAATTTTTATTGCAATTTGTTTCTTAGGAGCGGGAATTTTTAGAGTATTAGTTCCCATTTCTATTTATCTTAACATTTGGGTATTATTGGTTGCATCAGCAATTTCTTCAATGTGGATTACCATGATGAATACCAATTTTGAGGCCTTAGTTCAAACTAGCTTTTCCTCATCAATTTTAGGCAGAGTCGAAACTATAAATGATAGTATTCTGTCAGCCATGATTCCGATTGGTACATTAGTTGGTGGATGGATTATTAAAGTTAGTGGTTCATTAATGACTCAATATATTTATGGAGCAGCATTATTATTAAGTGCGGTTTACTACTTCTTAATTTTAAAGGATAAAAAACAAAAAAATGTTTCTGACAATGAAATAGAATAAAAATAAACATGAAAAAAGATCAAGATTTTCTATTTTTTGAGAATCTTGATCTTTTACTTTATTCAAATTCATCTAGGGTTTCTAAGGCATTTTCCCAGTCAGTATTTGCCTGGTCTAATTGCTCTTGAACAGCGGATAATTTTTCTTGGAGTGGTCCAAGCTTTTCAAATGAAGCGGCAATATCTGGATTTTCCATTTCAGTTTGGATTTCTTGTTCTTCTGCTTCTAATTTTTCAATCTTAGCCTCGGCATCGCTAACTGCACGTTCTAGTTTTCTCTTTTGAGAATCGCGTGCCTTTTGTTCTTGGTAAGATAGTTTACCTTTATTTTGACTAGCCGATGAAGTAGTTTCAGTTTCTGCTTTTTGTGCTTCCGCTTCTTGAGCAGCTGCAGCTTGCTTAGCCTTTTCATCTAAATAGTAAGAATAATTACCATTGTAGATCTTAGCGTGACCATCGCGAACTGAGATAATCTTGTTAGCTAACTCATTAATAAAGTAACGGTCATGAGAAACAAAAAGCAAGGTTCCATCGTAATTATCTAGTGCTTCTTCTGAATGGTTAAATTATCACGCTACTCAAGAAAGAATTAGAAAGCAAAACTTTAAGGAGTTTAGATCTGAAGACTTGTCAGCAATTTTGGATAAGGCTAATGATTATTTGGTGAGTCGTGAGGGATAGAAGGAAACACACTTTTGAAAAAATTAGACAGAAACTTAGGATTAGTTTTAAACCAGAGATATAGAGGAATTAACAACCAAAAGTAACTAATTAACACGAGTCAAATTAATCATCTAGATAAAGAATTCAGTTTTCTGAATTCTTTTTTTATTATAAAATTAATAAAAAATAAATAAAAGCAAATAAGGAGATGAGATTATGAAAATTGGACAGGCGTTAAAAGAAGAACGTCAAAAATTAGGCTTAACTCAGGAACAGATGATAAAGGGCATTATTAACAAGGGTCATTATTCAAAAATAGAGCGTGGATTAGAAAGTACTTCAATTGATACTTTATTTAGAATTATTTTGAAACACCATATTGATATCAGTGATTTTTTTAATAAAGTTAAGTATGATTACTATACGTCTGAAGATAAAAAAGCTGAAGAATTGAAGCAAAAGATGTTGCATGCTTTTAATAACAATCAAAGGGAAAAAATAGGAATTTATTTAAATGAAATCCTAGATTTAAAAGAGCATCAACTTTTTAAATATCGAACAATAATTGCTATTGCTTCTTTAGAAAATAGCTTATCTGACTTAAGTCTAGCCTTTAAAAATAAAATAGTTACTAGATTTTCAGAACATGAAAATTGGGTGGAAAATATCGGTGCATTACAATTATTTTCTGATTGTATGAAGATATTTTCTTTAGAGCAAGTAGACTATTTTATTGGTCAATTATTAAAACATTATCAAAAGAATTCTTGTTCTGAGAGTATGAGGGAAAGAGTAGCAATTATTTGTAATAATTATCTTTGTTATTGCTATAAGCAAAAATTAAACGGAGATAATATTGAAGCTGCATTAGATTATTTAGCGAGCTTAGAAACGACTACTCATTTTTTGCTTTATCGAATTTGTCATGAGTTATATTTTAATTTATTTAGTGGGAATACAGAAAAAGCAACTCAAATAAAAAAATTGCTGATGAAATGTGGATATAAAGATTGTATGGAATATTGGCAAATTTAGTTGTGTATAGCACAACATAATGAATAAAAACTGAAAAAGCTGTGATAATTATAAATAACAAATGATAAATATAAATTTATTATTTGTGTAAATATTTCTAGATAGGAAAAGTGAGCTATGAAAAATAAAAAACTATTTGTGGCTACTTTTGTAGCATTATTGCTTTTCGTTGGTGGAGGAGCATGGTTTTATCATAATCAGACCACGGTTCCTGAGGAATGGGTTGGTCAAAGCCTAATGAATTTAGAAAAAGAAGATAACCGGTTAAGTAATTCTTTTTATTTAATGTTTGATAAAAATACTGCTTATATTGCCACACGCTTAGGTGGCAATGAAGAGAGCAAGCCATCAAAATTAAGTAAAGATATTTTAAATGCCTTTTCGAAGAATGGAAATACTCGACCACAAGCTGGTGAATGGGTGAAATTAGGACGGGTTAAAACTGAGCAATTGAAAGATGCCTATAAAATTAAAACAAGGAAAGTAACCTTTGATTTAAAAAAGGCTTCTAATGGAGCATACCAAAGTCAAGATGGTACTTACTGGCAATTAGTTCCTAAAGGGGTGGAAAATAAACAATAAAAATGGACATTAGCGATATTAATATTAACCGTATACAAAAATATGCCTGATTAGACCAAGATAGATCTAATTAGGCATATTTTTTATGTTTAATTATTGTTTCCAGCTAGCATCAAATTTTTGCTTGGCAGTCTGAATAGCTGGATTAATATTTTTCTTCTTTTTAGCATCAGCTAAGATTGCTTGCATACTTGCTTGAACTTGGTCATAAGCAGGTGTGGCATTCTTAGTTACTGGTAAGAAGTACAAGTCTTTAGTAGTCTCAGCCAAGATTGCTGGTACTTTACTTGTATTAAGTGACTTGTAAGCTTGTGAGTTTAGGACTTGCGTATTAACTGGCATATAGCCGGTAGTTTTAGTCCAGTAGAATTGTTCTTTCTTACTGGTCAAGAATTTTAGATACTTGAAGGCAGCTGACTTTTGTCTAGCGCTAGCCTGGTTAAACATATAAATATCAGTTCCTTGTTGCGCATTAACCTTGCTTGGACGAGGGGCAATGCCAAATTGATATTCTTTCTTCAAGCCTTGTTTTAGATATGCTTCATTAGCAGTTGAACCGATAAACATTGCTACCTTACCAGAATTAAATGGGGTAGACATATATTTTTCAGTACCAGCTTGCATGAAGTAGCCCTTACGAACCCCATCAGCGTAGTAGTCAATTACTTCTTTTGAATCTTTACCAGAAAAGTTAATCTTCTTAGTAAAGTTGATGCCTTTTTCCTTCATCCCCAACATATAGTAATTGTTTAAAGCATCAAAACCAGCCCCAGTTACTTGATGGTCACTCTTTTGATAGATCTTTTCAGAAGCAGACTTAAGCTCGCCCATTGTTTGCGGAACTTTGAGATTATATTGATCTAGTAAAGTCTTATTATAGAAAAGTACTTCAACTGACTTATTGAATGGGACTCCGTATTGAGTATTGTTAATTTTTGCGCCGTTCCAAAGTGCTTGCTTAATATTACTTTTAGCATAGGAGCCCCAGCCAAGGTCATCATTTTTAACATAAGGAGTGAGGTCAACTAGCATTTTTTGCTTAGCGGCATTATACAACCATCCTGGATAAGCCTGGGTGATAGTCGGCAAATTATCAGGTGATTGCATTGTTGAGGAAAGCTTAGACTGAAGATCCGCATAATTACCGCCTTGGCTTTCAAGCTTGATCTTGATTTTTGGATTTTCTTTTTCAAAGTCCGCAGTCATCTTCTTGAGGGCTTTTTCAGAAGAACCGGTTAATGAATACCAAAAAGTTACCGTAGTATTCTTGGTAATCTTAGTCGGAATTTTGCTACTAGACTCCTTAGTTTGAGTCTTAGAGCATCCAACTGCTAAAAGTGCCGTTCCAATTGCGGCAAGAGTTAACATCTTTTTTCTAAATTTCATTTTTCTTCTCCCGTCAATTCATTTTGACAGTTACTATTTTAACATGAATTTAAAATTAGCCGAAAATTTTTAAAATAATAAAAAACCATCCCTCATCGGATGGTCAAAAATTATTCAAATTCATCTAGTGCTTCTAAAGCATTTTCCCAGTCAGTATTTGCTTGATCTAGTTGCTCTTGAACAGCAGATAATTTTTCTTGAAGTGGTCCAAGCTTTTCAAAAGAAGCAGCAATATCTGGATTAGCCATTTCAGTTTGAATCTCTTGTTCTTCATTTTCTAATTTTTCAATTCTAGCTTCTGCATCACTAACAGCGCGTTCTAATTTACGTTTTTGTGAATCACGAGCCTTTTGCTCTTGATAGGAAAGTTTACCCTTATTTTGATTAGCACTAGTAGTACTTTCAGTTTGTTCAGCTTTTGCTTCTTGAACTGCAGCAGCTTGTTTAGCTTTTTCATCTAAGTAGTAAGAATAATTACCATTGTAGATCTTAGCATGACCGTCACGAACTGAAATAATCTTGTTAGCTAACTCATTAATAAAGTAACGGTCGTGAGAAACAAAAAGTAGGGTGCCGTCATAATTATCTAAAGCTTGTTCAAGCACTTCTTTTGCTTCAATATCTAAGTGGTTAGTTGGCTCGTCCATTAGCAAGAAGTTGTCTTTTTCAAGAGACAAAACAGTTAAGGTTAAACGAGCTTTTTGTCCACCAGATAATTGGCCAACTGTCTTATCAATATCTTCAGCAGTAAATAAGAAGGAAGCTAAGATTGAGCGAACGTCTTTTTCTGGCATCGTCTTGTGACGATCCCAAATGGTATCAAGGACAGTCTTTGAAGGATCAAGACTTTGAAGTTCTTGGTCGTAGTAACCAATGTCTAAACTAGCCCCATACTTGATTGAACCATCTTTAGGTTCAAGTTTTTTCATAATTGTTTTAAGTAGGGTAGACTTACCAATTCCATTTGGTCCGATAATTGCAACCCGGTCATTTTTATTAACTTGAAAGTCAATGTCAGAAACCATAGTTTTATCTGGATAACCGATAGTTAAGTCTTTGGCAATTAAGACTTCTTTTCCTGAAGGACGGTCACTAGTAAAGTTAATGCGAACTTTTTGCTTATGCTTAGGTGGTTTAATTCGCTCCATCTTGTCTAAAGCCTTACGTCTACTTTGAGCACGTTTAGTAGTCGAAGCACGAACTAAGTTCTTTTGAATGAACTCTTCTTCTTTTTTGATTTTTTCTTGTTGCTTCTCATAGGCAGCTTCTTGCTGGTTATTCATCAATTCACGTTCTTTAACGTATTGACTATAGTTACCCTTAAAAGTAATTAGTTTTCCAAAGTTTAATTCAAAGATTTGGTTAGCTAAGTGATCTAAGAAGTACTGGTCGTGAGAAACAGTGATAATTGCGCCTTGATAGTTCTTTAAGAATGCTTCTAACCAATCTAAAGTATCTAAGTCAAGATAGTTAGTAGGTTCGTCTAGCAAGAGAACTGGCGGCTTTTGCAACAGTAATTTCACAAAAGCAAGACGTGTTTTTTCACCACCAGAAAGAGTTCCGATAACTTTCTGCCAAGTATTTTCTTTAAAATTGAAACCATTAAGAATGCTCTTAATTTCAGCTTGATAAGTAAAGCCGCCTTCTTGTTCAAAGTCGTAGGCAAGCTGGTCATAGCGCTTGAGCAGGTCTTCATCTTCGGGATGTTCAGCAATTTGTTCCTGCATTTTAGTGATGCGCTTATTCTTTTCAATTAAATTATCAAAGACCGTAAGCATTTCATCCCAGATAGTCTTATCTTCATCTAGGGCATTTTCCTGGGCGATATAGCCGACTTTTAATCCCTTATTAATGGTAAATTGACCACTAGTTGGTTCTTGCTGGCCAGTCATAATCTTTAATAAGGTAGTTTTTCCAGCTCCGTTAGGACCAACCAGACCAATTCTGGCATTATCAGGAACAGAAAAAGAAATGTTACTGAAAATAGTATTGCCTCCGAAACGTTGTTCGAGGTCTTGAGCTTGTGCAATAATCATAGTTTGTTCTCCTAGAACTTATTTTAACATAGCGAATGTTGTCAACTACCCCAGAATGAATTCTGGGGCTTGGTGGTTCGTTAGCTTGCGCTAACTATTTCACCAATTTGCTTAGATACAGGCTTAACTTGTTTGAATTGCGAAAATCCAAACAGCGGTTTTCCCAATTACCAAAGCCTTTTGAGTCCGCAAGTTGCCAAACGGACTGCAGTCTATTTAGATTGCTTTTTTTATTTTAGGATTTTTCCAAATACCTTTGCTTTTTTCTAAGATGTTTACAGAAGCATTCCAATCTCTTATGTGATAACTTCCGCATACTGGGCAAGTCCATTTCCGATCCTTAAGTGTAAGTTTCTTATAGCCGTTTTGTCCCATTATGTTTCCACAATTATGACACCTTTGCGTAGTAAATTTTGGGTCAATCGTGACAAACTTTTTGCCATGAAGATCAGCTTTATATTCGAGCATGGTTAAGAAACTCCGCCATCCTGCATCAGAAATAGATTGGGCAAGAGCATGATTTTTTAACAGATTTTTACTTCTTAGTTCTTCGGCTACTACTAAATCGTGGTTTTTGATTAATGCAGCAGAAAGAACGTGCAAGAAGTCTTGTCTCTGTCTGCGAATCCTGTCGTGCATTTTAGCTACGACTAGGCGCTGTTTTTGATAGTTCTTGGATTCACACAAAGAGCGTCCTTCTTTTTTGGCTCTGCGTTCTCTACGTGAAAGTATTCTTTGAGCGTGGGCGAGCTTTTTCTTGGCTCTGCAATAAAACCTTGGATTAGCTACCATTGCACCGTTAGAATCCGTCAAGAAATTATCCAAGTTAAGATCAATGCCGATCTGCTTTTGTGTTTTAGCATAGTCTTTGACAAAGGCAGTATCACTTCCCAGCTGTAAAGAAAGATAGAACTGATTGTCTGCCGTTTTCTTAATTGAAGCAGTGCCAATTCTAGTTGGAATATGGTCAAATAAGCGCTTTTTAATCAGCTTGCGCAATCCAGCAATTCTTACTATTCCTAGTTTAGGAAGCTTAACATGCTTAGCGTCAATAAATCTAACCGTGCCATTATCAAGATAGGCTTCGTCTTGCTTTATGTACTGACAGTTAGTCTGATATGACCAGTTGCTTCGTTTCTTGTGAAAGGTTGGTATTCCATAGCCAATTTTATGATAGTTTCTCCATGCTTTGTGATAATTTTGAATTGCATTGGCGATAGCCAAGCTATCAATGTCTTCAACACGCAAGAAATCATATTTATCTCTAATATTTTTAGGTTTGGAAATTAAGTCTTGCATATCAATCATTCTTAATGCCTGTTGATTTTCATATTCAGACATTCCCTGCATTACAAAGGGCAAACCGCTGCTAAGCTGTTTGATCCTATTGGCCTTTTTAACGTGATAGATCAAACGGCCAGCGCCAACGTATTGGTTATAAACAAAACGCTGTGCATCATAATTCTGCTTAATCATTTTCTTTTGATTATTGCTAGGATAGAATCTTACTTTTACGCCAAAGTGATATTCTAAACTGCTCATTCTTTTCATTTTTTCACCCCCCTTTATTGATATGATTTGATTATAGACTATGTAGGTACTATAATCAATAGCAAGAACTTATAAACAAAAAGGAGAACAGTATTTCCTATGATAAAAAAGAAAAACAAAATAAAAGACGCAGGCTATGAAAAGCACTACGTCTACAATACTCATTATCATTTGATTTGGTGTACCAAATACCGCAATCAGATTTTTACAAATACCAATTTAGCCGAAGAAATGCGAAAGCTTTTATTGCAGATTGCCGCAGATAATCAAATTAAGATAGAAAAAATGGAGATCATGCCCGAACATGTTCACTTATTGGTTAGCTTTAAGCCTTCTAAATCTGGTTCTAGTGTAATCAAGGCTCTAAAAGGCAGAAGTGGCAGGTTGTTTTTGCAGGCACATCCCGAAATTAGGCAAAACAAGATGTGGGGCGGACATCTATGGTCGCCAAGCTATTATTTTGGCAGTGTAGGAAATATCTCAAAAGAAGTGGTAGAGAAATACATCAACGATCAAGTCTATAACGCAATCAAAGACGGTAAGCCCTATCCATCCCCGCATTAAAATACGGGGATTTACGGGCGGATTTCATTGAATTTTATGAAAATATTATCTTTGTGAAAATTGTTTCTTGATTTATCCTTGAAGAATGCCTATTATTAGTTTGATTAGTAAATATTTCACATTTTTATTTTATGAAAGAAAGAGGCCTCTCATGGATGAAATTAAGATTCCTAAGGCTACCGCTAGACGCTTGCCACTTTATTACCGCTATTTGATTTTTTTGAATGATGAAGGAAAAGAAAAAGTATCTTCAACTGAACTTGCTGAAGCTGTTCAGGTAGACAGTGCTTCAATTCGTCGAGACTTTTCTTATTTTGGTGCTTTAGGTAAGCGTGGATACGGTTATGACGTTAAGAACTTACTTAATTTCTTTAAAAAGATTTTAAATCAAGATACCTTAACCAATGTTGCCTTGGTTGGTGTTGGTAACATGGGTCATGCGCTTTTAAATTATAACTTTAAGCGTACTAATAATATCAGAATTAGTGCCGCTTTTGACATTAATCCTGAAATTACTGGGACAATTATGTCAGGTGTGCCTGTTTATGACATGAGTGAGATGAAGAAGCAATTGCGTGAACAACAGATCACCATTGCTATTCTCTGTGTTCCCCAAACTGCCGCCCAAAAGACAGCTAATGAAATGTTTGATGCTGGAATTAAGGGAATTATGAACTTCACGCCGCTTCGTTTATCTGCTCCATCTAGTGTTCGGGTTCAAAATGTTGACTTAGCAACTGAACTGCAAACTTTAATTTACTTTTTGGACTCAGATAAAGATAAGAACAAAAAATAATTTACTATAATATAGTCCTTTTACACAAGTTTATAGAAGCTTGTGTATTTTTTATACGCTTTCATTTGTAATTAAAGAGAAAATAATTTTAAGATAGATGAGCATAGAAAAATTAATGAGATAGAAATCAGGTAGATAAAATGATTAAAAAACTTGCAGTATACTGTGGTGCCAGGGCTGGTAATCGTCCTGAATACACCAAAGCTGCCTATAATTTTGGTAAGAAAATGGCCGACCACCAAATTGAATTAGTTTATGGTGGCGGAAAGTTCGGCTTAATGCGGGCAGTTGCAGACGGTGTTTTAGAAAATGGTGGTATCGTCCACGGCATTATTACTGAAGAATTAAAGGATCGCGGAGCTGCTTACGACGAAGTACAGGATTTTCGTGTAGTTCCTAATATGGATAAGCGAAAAGATACCATGATGAATCTAGCAGATGGAATGGTAGCTTTACCTGGAAGCATTGGAACTTTAGAAGAAATAAGTCAGGCTATTTCTTGGACTGCAATTGGTGACAATGCTAAGCCGGTAGCTTTTTATAATTATGAAGGTTTCTATGATTATTTAGATAAGCTACTTAAGCGAATGAATCAAGATGATTTTTTGGAGAATATCTATTTAGATGCAATTTATTTTGGAACCGATTTTGATAAAATTCTGCAGTTTATGGAAGACTATCAAGCACCTGCTTATCGGAAGTATTAATTAGGTGAGTGACGAAGAAGTAATTTCATGCTAGAATCAAATTAGATTTGTTATAACAAATTAGGTGGTGAGTAGAAGTGAAAGAAATTCCCAAGTATTTGTTAATTGCAGATAAGATTAAGCATGAAATTAAAACCGGAGAATACAATCCGAATGATCAATTACCCAAAGAATTTGATCTAGCAAATGCTTATAATGTCAGTAGAATTACAATTCGAAATGCACTTAGTGAACTAGAGCGACAAGATTTAATTTATCGCATTCAAGGTGCTGGAACCTTTGTAAAAGATACTGAGATTTCAAGTGCAGTTAATTCTGATCGGCTAGAGCTAATCAATCTAAAGAAGTACAAGTTAAAAGTAACAGACTTTGAAGTAGGGCAAGTTGATGAAAAAATTACCAAAGCTTTAGAACTTCAACCATATGATATTGTCTATACGGTTAGACGGGCCGCTTTGAGTAAGCAAGATGTAGTTGCTTTTCAAAAAATTTGTATTCCAGCTAAAGTCATTCAAGGGATGAATATGGAGATGCTTGAAAGCTCAATTTATCCTTTAATTAGTCAAAAAATTGGTCTTAAACCAAAGAAGGCTGTGCGTGATATTTCTTTAGTGCATGCTATTAGCGAGTTAGTTCAGAAAAATAAAGTTCAAGGTAAAGTTGAAGACAATGAACCTTTATTGAAATGGCTTCAAAAATCCTACTTAGAGAATGGTAAGCCTTTTGAATGGAATGAAACATATTATCGAATTAGTAAGTTTTCTATCAAAGAAGCAATCATTTTGTAAAGATACTTAGTTTTAAACTAAGTATCTTTTTTTGTTATATCAACTATTGATTTGTTATAACAAATGTACTAAGATAATTATGTAAGCGATTTCTAAAAGAGGAGTGAAGGAAAATGAAAGACTTTACAAAATCGTCTGGATGGAAAAAATTTCAAAATGGCTTTGTTAGAGTAGCCGGGAAAATTTCTGGGAACAGACTGCTTTTAACTTTACGTGATACATTTGTCTTAGTGGCAGCAACAACGATGATTGCTGGTTTTGCAATTATGATTCAGAACGTCATTATTGACCCGATGAATGGATTAATTTTTGGTAAACAAGGATTAGGATTAGGAAAATTAATTGCTGGATCATGGAGTAATTGGGAACAGAGTGGTTTTTATAATGGCTTAAAAACGATTGCTAATTTAATTGCTTTGGTTTCTAATGGTACTTTAAATATTTTTGCCTTATTGTTAGTAGTTATTTTCTCATATGAGGTTTCAAGAAAATTCTTTACAGATAAGGCAGAACATATGACTGATGTCTTATTTGGATTAGGTGCCTTCTTTATTTGTATCCCTTGGAATTTTAATTATGCAATTCCTAATACTAAGAAGACAGTAGATGTCTTAAACTATATCGATACTCAATATTTGGGAACACAAGGTGTATTTGCGGCAATTTTAATTAGTGGATTTGCAGTTTGGATTTATAACAAGATTGCGCAAAAGAATATTACGATCAAGTTGCCAGATTCAGTTCCACCAGCTGTTGCTCAAAGTTTTTCTTCATTAATTCCTGGTTCAATTACCTTAGGAATCTTCATAATTTTAACTGGAATTAGTACCGCATGTACTGGTAAGACAATGCCAGCTTTATTCTTATCAGTTCTTCAAGCACCAGCTTTAGCAATTTCAAGAACAGGAGCTTTTGCCTTTGTTTCTCAATTTACTTGGAGTTTATTGCAGTGGTTTGGTATTCACCCAAGTTCAATTTGGGGAGCAATCTTTGGAATGACTTGGACAATTAATGATACGCAAAATATGTTAGGCCAAGCCCACCATATCTTTTCAACTTTATTTATGAATTTCTCTACTATTGCTGCTGGTACCTTTTCACTTTCACCAGTCTTAGCTATTTTAATTGCTTCAAAGCGTGTTGGTGCTAGAAAGATTACTAAGATTGCATTATTACCAGCTATCTTTAATATTTCTGAGCCAATAACTTTTGGTCTACCAATTGTATTAAATCCAATTTACTTTATCCCATTTGTTTTAGCACAACCAATTGGTTTCTATATAGTGAAACTGCATGTAAAACTTCCTCATTAACAATAGCAGGATTCTTGTAGCGACCATAAGGAACGTTAATCTGACCTTGAGAATTTACACGAAATAAGCCATTAAATCCAGTTTTATTAAGATAAATGAATCTTGCAGCACGTTCTGTATTAGAGCGTTTTTGTAGTTCACCAGTACGATCCCAAGCACGCATTTGGTAATAGTAGTCACTACTGTTATTAAGCTCATGCTTTTTGAGTAAATGGATTAAAGAATCGACGTCATCTCTTACTACTAAGTAGGTATTGATTAATTCATCATTAAAGTCGTTAATTACGGGGTGTGGACATTGTATATCCAAAAAAACAGCGCCCCCTCCCACGAATGGTTCGTAATAATCTTTAATCTTTGACGGCAAATAACGTTTTATTTCTGGTAATAATTGTCGCTTTCCCCCAGCCCATTTGACAAAAGGCTTAACTAAAGGATTTTTGTGTATTGTCATTGTATAAGTTCTCCTTCAGATTCTATTTTCCAATTTAAATACTAATTAAAAATGCGACTAACTTCCAGTAGCATCATTTTTAAGTATTTATTATTTTATGCCTGCTTTAGGGCCTCTAATCTATTCTGATTATCTCATGTAAACTGGTTCAATGCACATCGAATTTCTTTCGATACCTGATAAAAGTTGTCCGCTTGATCCCGGTATTCCGAGCAACATCTACATCACTCATGCCCGCCTGATAAAGCTTAAAAGCATGTTGCAAACGGGGATCATCTTTGGCATATTGGGGTTTGCGCCCATGATATTTCCCCTGCCGCTTAGCTAAGGCAATCCCTTGTTGCTGGCGCTCAATGATTCGCTTACGTTCACTTTCGGCCTGATACTTATAGAGTTCAATAATCAAGTTGGTCATCAGTTGACGTAAATTTGGGTCAGCAATCCCTGTCATGGACGGCAAATTTAACACATCTAGGGTGGCACCCTTATTTTGAATGGAGTTCATGATCTTAGTCAAATCATGGTTGTTTCTGCCTAAGCGATCTAATTCAGTGACCATTACAATATCACCCTCACGAATATAGGCCAGCATTTTTTGCAGTTCTGGCCGATTAGTGTTAGCCCCACTTAATTTATCCGTAAATAATTTATCAACGTCTTTTAAAGCCGCTAACTGTCGATCTAAATGTTGCTCCTTGGAACTCACACGCGCATAACCGATTTTAGCCATTTTCAGCTCTCCTTTTTTGGACAGTTCTAATGAACATCTGTATTTCCTAGTATAGCACAAAAATAAAAACGGCCACTAGGGTATACCCTAATGACCTTTTTTGATCTATCAGCTGACGTCAACTTTCATCTGGTAAAAAGCCGTGTTCGACAATCAATAACTGGCGTGCCATCGTCTCAACCACGGACTGCAGATCTTCAAACTTGCGATAATGGCCACTGGCAATGAGTCTGGTGGTGACCGCCGTTTGTTGGGCGATTAAGGCAGAAACGACACCGAAAACGTCATCGACTGACAGGCCCTCACGACGAGGCAGCTGTTCAATTTTCTCGCGAAAAATGCGATCGGTTTCAGCGGATATGGCAGTTGTTTCTTGCTGCACTTGTTGTCGCAACGGTTCGGGAAAATGCGGTAAATCAGCATAGGCTTGCATCATCAAGCGGTATTCAGCTGGGAATTTGAATTGTAGTTTCAACTCATACTTAACTGCAGTGGTCATCATGGCAGCCAAGCCAGGGGCATTCTGCCACTTTTTAGGGTCCATGTGATCATAAATTCGATGATAGGCATATTTGAAAGCGTCAAGATACAGCGCTTGTTTATTGCCAAAATAATGGAAGAGCAAGCCCTTAGATACTTGTGCTTGGTTGGCAATCTGATCGGTTTTGCTCTTGATGAAGCCTTGCTGGCCGAAAATTTCCGTCGCTGTTTTGAGGATTCGGGTGACCTTTTCAGGATCTGTCACAACATTTTTCATAGGCTCAAATCCTGACGGCGATAACCAGCAATGCCAAGAATAAATAATACTATAGCGCTAACAACCATCACGATTAGCCATGTTTGATCAACGTTTTCAACCGGTACATTGGCAATCCAGCCAAAAGGTGTGAAGTTGCCTGCGTGTTTTGGCAAATCAAACAATCCCCGGAAAATTTGAACGATCAGACCGGCTCCCATATACAGCCAGAATAGACTGCTTAAGCGTGGCCACAGACCGACTAGTGCGATGCCAAGGGCGATAAACGATATCACAGCCGGAACGCTAGCCACGAATAGGCGACCGAGGTACTTGAGCGGCAACGGGTGACTGAGAACAGTGTTCCCAGTGAAGAACAAGGCCAGCAGCCCAGCAGAAAGGACGAACACGCCTGCCAGCAGACCAAAGCAATAGTAGCTGACACTGATCGTGGTTCGCGTTGGCTTTTCGGCATGAATGACGCTCAAGTAACCAAGGTTGTCATCGCGTTTGAGTCGGAATGCCACTTGGACGCCAGCAGTCACGGCTAATGCGACGAAAATGCCGAGATACATGCCTAAGAATGACAGGACCATGGTCTGATTGGCAGCGTTGATTTGGCCAACATCTAGTATTTTACGATAAAGCGGATTCGTTTTAAGAATGTCGCCAACGCCGCCGAGCACACTACCCATGACGCCGCCAAACACCACGGCGCCGATTAACCACCCAGCAAATAATCCGCGCTCAGTTCGCCACAGTAAGGCAGGGATCGAGCGAAGCCAGCCGGCAGCTTTGGCTCGGCCGGTGCGTTCAGCAATAATCCCGGCGCCCAGATCGCGGTTGCGGGCAATCATGGTGGCGCTGGCCGCAAGCAGAATGCTGACCAGTAAGGCCAAACCTAAAGCCCAGACGTTGTTATCAGTATAGAAGTTTGCTTTTTCGAACCAACCAATTGGTGATAACCACGTCAGATTTTGATGCTGGATATCGGTGACCAGCCGAACCAAATAAGCGGCAGTCAGCACCATGTAGCTCAACATATTGGCTGTACGTGTGTTATTGGTTAGTTGCGCGAATAGCAACGCAATGGCTCCGAATAGCAAGTTGGCGATCACCATCCCCAGTGAAAACAGGAAGTCACCGTACAAGTCAGTACCACCCATGTTGACAGCGGCCAACGAGACAAAATAGAGGATACCCATTATGGCACTGTCGATGAGAAGCTCAAGCGAAGCGGCGGTGATGGCAGCCGTTCGCCCAACATTGCGAGCGCGAACCATTTCGAGCAAGCCACTTTCTTCTTGACCGCGGGTGTTGCGAATCATCAGCGGCATAACCCATAAGGCCTGCAAAATAATCATGAAGACGACCATCACACCAGCAAACACAATCGCTGTGTTATACGTGTCCACCTTTGGCATCGCGCCAAACATTGCCGCCATGCCCGGCGCTTGCAGCATTTTGACAATCTCTTTAGAGCCCGAGGCCCCGCCTGCAAAGGCTGCTTCCAATTTGCCAGCACCACTGGCAATCATCATGATCAAAATGACAAGCCAGATGAGTGAAAATTTTAGATTTTGTTTGAGGTTTGCCCGAAGCAGATAACCTGCGTTCCGATTACTGTGCCGCATGAGTCTCACCTTGCTTTCCATAATAACGCAGGAATAAATCTTCCAGCGTTGGCGGCGTTGATTGCATGTCGACCACGGTGTTGGCGGCCAGTGTGGTCATGATGGTGCCAAGCGCGTCTCGATCAGCGGTGAAAACCGCCTTGGTGTGCTCGGAATCGCGATAAGTGAGGTCGTGAACGCCAGCTTGCTTTGCCAAAGCAGTCATTGGGGTAGCGGTGGTGACTTCAATTTTGATCCGCGATAGATGCCGTAATTGATCAAGATTGCCGCTCTCAATCACACTACCATCACGGATGATAACAATTGAATCACACATTCGCTCGACTTCGGACAAAATGTGGCTTGATAGCAGCACACTTTTACCGGCTCTTTTCAGTTTTAAAACTTCTTGCTGGAAAGTCTGTTCATTTAATGGATCAAGCCCAGAAGTGGGTTCATCAAAAATATACAAATCGGCATCTTGCGACAACGCAGCAATTAACGCTACTTTTTGACGATTGCCTTTTGAATAGGTACGAGCTTTTTTCTTCGGATCAAATTCAAAGGCCTTGATTAGTTCATCGGTCTTTTGATTATGCTGGCGGCCATTTAAACGTAGCAATAGGTCGATAATTTCGCCGCCAGAAAGATTTGGCCATAAATAAACGTCCCCAGGAATATAGGCGATGCGTGGATGAATCGCCGCATCATCCCGCCAGGCATCTTTGCCGAAGACGGTCACTGAGCCGCCACTCTTTTTTAATAAGCCTAAAATAACTCGAATGGTCGTGGATTTGCCGGCCCCATTAGGTCCTAGAAAACCCAGAACCTGACCGGGTGCCAACGTGAAACTGACATCTTTTAATGCGGCAAACTTGCCAAAGTTTTTTTGAAGATGGTCAAGTTCGATAATAGCTGTTGTCATTTTTGTCATCCTCCTTAAGGTCAAACTTGAAACACGTTTTAATATGTCGGTATCTGATCAACCTTTTCCAGTATAGTCGCGATTGACTGACGAGTCAACGAATTATTGACTCGTCAGTCAATTTTTTTGTGACGCCGGATTTACAATGTAAGTGCAACACCTAAATAACTAGACCAAAAAGGCCATGAAGCCTTAAACTTATAAGTGACAAAACCAATAAGTTAGGACGGACTTCATGGCCCAATCTAAAGATACCATCAAAAAATCTTAGAAACTGTTTAGTATCTTTTGAGAAGTAACCTGATAAAAGCTAACGAAACCATCATGAGACTAGTGTTGAGCTTACGCTCACAGTTACGCCATAAACGATGATAATTTCCCAACCAACTAAATGAACGTTCAATGAGCCACCGTTGGGGGATAACCGAAAATTGGTGTAACTCATTTCATTTAACGACGATTACCTTGGCTGAGGTTAAACTGCTAATCTCATTGGCAAAATTTTGGCCGGTATAACCACTATCAACCATCATGGTTCGAACCAATTTAAACTGCTCTAAATTAAGGGTGACGAGTGCAATCGCCCCGTCACGATCAGTGATGTTAGCCCGGGTAATATGGATAGCTTGCGGGAATCCATTGATGTCGACGGCTAAATGGCGCTTAATGCCGGAAATTTTCTTGCCACCATCGTAACCCTTATTTTCAGCGGTAGCGGTGTTCTTAATGCTTTGGGCATCTAAAATGACGAACGAAGTTCGGGCTGACCGCCCTTGCCTTAATCGTCGATCAGCGACAATTTTTTTAAAACCTGAGTTAATAAAGCTGGTTTATCAGGGGTGGGGGCTTTTGACCAACTCATCCAATAGTAGTAAACGGTGGACCACTTTGGATAATCAGCCGGCAAATCACGCCAAGTACAGCCATTTTTAAGGACATAGAGCATGGCACAGAAGATATAGTAAGAAATAATTAACTAAATTAGATCATATTATTAGTCTTGATGTAATAATATGATCTTTTTATTTTACTTTCGCCTATTTATTGAATACATATGATATAATTTTAGTCAAGGAGGTGAAACTATGAAAGCTAATCAAGTAATGGAAATACTTCAAATTAGCCGTTCAACTTTGAAGCGTTATCGTGAAAAAGGCTTTATTAAAGCTGTTCAAAAGCCAACAGGTCAATTTGAGTTTGACGATGATTCGGTTTGGTTGTTTAAAAATAAACATACTCCTCGTCAGACTATTCTCTATGGTCGTGTTTCTACTTATAAGCAAAAACATGATTTAGCTAATCAAATGCAAGAATTACGTGATTTCGCTGAAAATAAAGGCTATCATGTCGATAATTCCTTTTCAGATATTGCCAGTGGCATCTCTTTTAAAAATCGAAAACAGTTCTTTAAATTATTAGACTTAGTTTTGGCAGGCAAAGTTGAAAGAGTAATCATTACTCATCAAGATAGATTGAGTCGTGTAGGGTTTGAGCTATTTGAATACTTGTTTAAAAACTACGGGACAACGATTGAAACTATCTCAAATGAGCTGAATCCTAAGACTGATGAAGAAGAGCTGTTTGAAGAAATTATCAGCCTACTGCATTGCTTCTCTATGAGAGAATATTCTCATAGACGAGTGGAACGTAAGCTTATAGAAAGCACCTTAAATCAGAAAGGCGGTGAAAAAGATGGCAAAAAAGAATAAGCAAGTTCCTAGAAATGACTTGCAATATGAGCAACTAGCCAGTGAATATCTAATTAAAGCTACTCCGAAGCTTGATGAGTATTCTTTAGTAGCACACAATTTGTACAACCGTGCCCTTTTTGACTTAAGACAAGGCTTTTTTAAAAAGAAATATATTAAAGGCTATAGTCAACTCGATCAAATATTTAAAGAACGTTATCAAAAGCGTGAGTTAATGCTTTATCATAGCTTAGGCTATGTCCAATCGGCACAACAGACTTTAAGAGAGGTCACAACTGTTTGGCAATCATTCTTTAAAGCGCTGAAAGCCTACAAAGTAAATCCTAGCAAGTTTAGCGGAAAACCAAGATTGCCCCGTTATTTACGGGACAAACGCCATACCTTCTTTGTAACTAATCAAAACGCTAGAGTTAAAGATGGCTATTTGATTGTTCCAAAATTGGATTTAAAGCTAAAACTTGCGCCTAATATTGAAAAAATTGGACGCGTTGCTTTTAAACCTGTCGCTAATGGCTATAAAGTAATTGTTCCATATAAAGCCAATAAAGAAATTAAATACTTACCAGATAACGGTAAATATATTGGGATTGATCCAGGAATTGATAATGCTTTTGCTTGCGCTTCTAACACTGGTAATCGTCCGCTACTCATTAACGGTCGTGGAATTAAGTCGGTTAACCAGTATTATAATAAAAAGCGTGCTGAATTAAGACAGCTTCAAGCTAGATACCATCAGCTTGAACGAATAATTAATACCAAACAAGGTAAGAAAGTTGTCTATCAAGATACCCAAGCTATGAAGAAAATTACTGCTTGGCGCAATGACAAAATTAGGCAATTTGCCCACAAAGCATCTAAACGTATCGTGGATTATGCGTTAAGCTGTGAGGCAAACACAATTGTCATCGGCAAGAACAAGTCATGGAAAAGAAGTTCAAATATAGGGAAAAGAAATAATCAAAACTTTGTTGGCATTCCCCACCAAGTTATGATCGACATGATTAAATACAAGGCTAATTTAGCAGGAATTACTGTTATTCAAACTAACGAAAGTTACACTAGTCAAACTAGTAGTTTAGATCATGAACAGCCTTGTTGGGAAAACGGCAATAAAAGCAGAAAACGACAAGGTAAAAGCCCTGTTAACAGACGAATTAAACGTGGTTTGTTTAAAGCTAATGATGACCGCTTAATCAATGCGGATATTAACGGAGCTTTGCAAATAATTAGAAAAGTATTCTCGAATTTCCAAGTGAATGACGAGATAGCGGGCGTAGTGTTACGTCCAGTTAAATGGAGTCCTAAGTTTTAGGGCACTACTTAGCAAAGAAAATATAAATCTTATCCAAGTTTATCGGTTGACGCTTTTGTAAAGTTGTCCTTATAGTTTCTAAGCTAGCAAAAGTTTGGGAGTGTACTAAAAAGGTTGAAAGCAGATATTAATAAACGAAGATAAGATAGGAAAATGTGTTCAAATAAAATAAAGTGGATATATTTAACCAATATTTTCTAACATTGCTCTTTTCTTTACAAAAATTGGCTTTATTGCTCCAATTGTAAATAATGTGCCATGGACTGTACCAACACTTTTATCAGGTTTACTTTATACTGGGAATATTCGCGGTGTGATTGTACAAGCAATTTGTTTAATTGTAACAACGCTACTTTATATTCCATTTGTAAAAATTGATAACAAATTAAATGCGGAAAGAATTGCCATGGATGAAATGGATAAGGCTAATTCATAGAGGTATATTATGAAGCTTAATCAAAATTTATTAGCAGATATTTTTCAGGATGGAATGGTTTTTCCACGCAATAAAGATTTTAAAGTTGGAGGATATATTGAGCCTAAGCAAAAAGTAGAAGTTAGTTTTAATCAACATACTTATTTCGCTATGAGTGATGAAAACGGTAAGTGGGAAATTATCTTACCGGCTGTAAATGAAGACTTGGTTCAAGAATTAACAGTTAAAAGTAACAATAAAACTCAGACAATTTCTAACCTGAAATTTGGACGCGTATATTTATTGGGTGGTCAATCTAATATTGAATATCGCTTAAAAGACGAGAAGCACTATCAGAAAATGGTGTCGAAGCTAAAAGAGATGAAGTATTCAAATCTCTACTATTATAATGTTCCTCAAGTTGACTACCTTGATCCTAAAACGGGTGAGGTAAAACCAAAAGATTTACAAGTAGAACACTGGCACCATATTAATGAAAATAATGCTGGAATGGTTTCAGCTATTGGATTTTATATGATGCTAGCCTTGCAAGAAAGCGGCATTCAGGAGCCAATTGCAGTAGTAGATTGTTTTAAAGGCGGGACGTCTGCCAGTGTCTGGATTAAAGAAGCAGATTTAGCTAGGGATGCAGACTTAAAAGATGCCTTTTTAGGTAAATATCATGAAACTATTGCTGGCAAAAGTTGGGAAGATTTTGATCGTGAAACAAAAGCTTACAATTTAACCGTGGAAAAGCATAATCGAGATTTAGCTAAATATCTAAAAATGCATCCCGACACTAGTTTAAGTACAGCAAAAAACATTGTTGGCCATACTCCGTGGCCACCACCGTATCGTCCAGACCTATATACTAGGCCAAGTGGTTTAAACGAAACAATGCTTAAGCAAATTGAGTTTGGTGTATTTAACCAGATGGTTTGGTATCAAGGAGAAAATGATACAGATCGAGCAAAATATTATGATAAACTCTTACCGCTACTCATTCATACTTGGCGCCAAACTTTGCATGATCCATCTTTACCGGTAAAGTTAATTCAATTACCCGGTTATGCCAATTATCCAGATAATTCTGGGGCCGAAATTCGCCAAACACAGTTAGTAGTTAGTCGGACGGTTCCTCAAGTTGATTTGGTTTCCTTTATTGATGGCGGAGAGGAGCACAATATTCATCCCACTAATAAAGGGACGATGGGGATGCGACTTGGCAAAATTATGGCCGGTGACGACTATGCAGGTACTCCTTATGTAGAGAAAATGGATGCTTCTAGCGAAGGCACCAAATTTAGGTTTGTTTTTAAGATAGCACGTTGTCAGAAGCTCCACTTAGAAAAAGAAACTTATTTAAAGGTTAAATACTTTGATAAAAAAGTGGAACAGATAAAACTAAATGCCGATAACTTGCAGAATAATAAGTTGATTCTTGAACTAGATGATTTGCCAAAGGAAATAAGCTATGCGTACGAGAATTATCCTCATCATATTGGCTTATACAATGAATTAAATTATCCACTTTCTCCATTTAGAGTGGGGTTTATAAAGAAGGTAATGTAAATGACTAAAAAGATTTTATTGTCGTGTGCAGGTGGCTTTTCAACATCACTTTTAGTTAACAAGATGAAAGAGGCTGCTAAAGCAGAAGGAAAAGAATATGAAATTAAAGCTGTCGCAGCAGCTCAAGTAGAAGATATTATTGAAAAAGATGCACCAGATTGCATTTTAATTGGACCGCAAATTAAATACATGGAAGATCAACTTAAGGCGGATGCAAATAAGCACGATATACCCTTAGAAGCAATTGGGATACAAGATTATGGCACAATGAATGGTAAAAATGTAATTTCCCAAGCCGAGCGATTACTAGGATAAAAACTGGTAGAAGTATGAAACAAAATCCCTCTCTTGATTCATACTTCTTTTTTTGACCACTTGGAACTATAAAATGACCACTTGGTTAATTTCACTAGATTTTAATCTTACATTTATGTTTAATATAATTATCGAAAATGAAACAAGGAAGTGAGAATTGTGAAAGTTAAGCTTGAACTTGATCCAGATCAGAAGGAAACAGAAATAACCATTCATGCTGGTCAGTTAACGCCTGAAATAGAAAGAATTTATCAACAGCTTCAAATGGATTCAGATCATCCTGACCAAATTGAAGGAATGATGGACAACACTTCCTACTATTTAAGTATTGAAACAGATGCTAAGCAAGTAATGGCGCATACGACTAGGAATGCATATTTTGTTAAATATAAATTATATGAATTAGAAAACTTATTAGGTGGGCAGTTCATGCGAATATCAAAATCGACAATTTTAAATTTAGATCAGATTTATGCTATTACCAAATCGATCTCTAATTGTCAGATTAAATTTCATGATTCATATAAGACAGTCTATGTTTCTAGACGATATTATCGAGATTTAAATGATAGATTAAAAGAGAGAAGGGCATTATCATGAGAAAGGCCAGTTTTGGAAGGATTCTTTGGGGCTTAGGCCTGCTTGCAGCAGCAGCGTTTTTAGTTTTAGACCAGTTGCATTTAATTCCAGTAGAGTTAGGATTCTGGACAATTTTTTGGACTGTAGTATTTGCGGCAACATTAATTACTTCCTTAATTAATAGAAGTTTAGGTGGAACAATTTTTTCAATTGCATTTTTATTAATTATCTATGCAAAGCCTCTTCACATTGAAAGTATTGTTCCTTGGACAGTGCTTTTAGCAGCATTTTTAGTTTGGGGAGGTTTAAGATTAATCTTCAAAAAAAGTTGGAAGCCAACTGTAATTATTAATGGTGAAAAAGTCAGTACTAATTGGTCTGACTTAAAGGCACCTCATAAATTTAAGGCTGAACATGTATTTTCTGATACAACAAGTTCAGATAATGGTGACAATATTGTAATTAGCGAAAAAATGTCTTCTACTTCACGTTATGTTCATTCACAGCATTTAGAGACAGTAACGATAAATGTTTCAATGGGAGACGTTAATGTCTATCTTGATTCAGCAAAACCAGCTGGGGATGAAGTGATTGCTAATGTAAATATGTCAATGGGAGATTTAACCTTCTACATTCCAACGTCTTGGCGAGTAGACAATCAATTAAATCAAGGTTTTAATGATATTACTATTGATGGTGATCAACCAGCAGAGGGACCAACTTTAGTGCTTCAAGGCCGCGCTAATATGGGAGATATTACTGTTAAGAGAGTTTAAAATATCCTTGTTTCAATTTGAAGAAAAAATAAAAAAGAAGTAAACTATTTATAGCAAAAAAAGAGAGCTACTGCCAATAGCTCTCTCAAAGCACAAGCCGCTAAAATGCGGTGGCAAATATTGATGCAAACAAAAAAGTCGCTACCAACTCAGCCAAAAGTTATTGAGCGGCTTTTTCATTTGCTCTATTTTCTCTTCCACAAATCGTGGATAGACTTTATCAGTCTTTTTACAGCTTGCGCCAACTTGTTTGTATCGTTTACTAGTTTTATTAAAGCTAGGAATTGAACTTATAAAGGTAATGCTGTAAACTATTTATAGCAAAAAAAGAGAGCTACTGCCAATAGCTCTCTCAAAGCACAAGCCGCTAAAATACGGTGGCTATGATATGATAACAAACTAAAAGCCGCTATCAACTCAGCCAAAAGTTATTGAGCGGCTTTTAATTTGCTCTATTTTCTCTTCCACAAGTCGTGGATAGACTTTATCAGTCTTTTTACAGCTTGCGCCAACTTGTCTGCATCGTTTACTAGTTTTATTAAAGCTAGAACAATACAGTCCAAGAGACCAATAAAGGTAAGGACAGCACCAAAAAAGGCTGTCATAAAGCAAAGTGTACCTCCCTTCAGTAAGACTCTGTACAATAGTAATTACACCATTGGCATCATCCCCTCAAACGAAAGTACCACCGCATATTTAACTTTTTGTGCTTGTTTAATTTTATCAAAAAATTACCAAAATTAATCTACATTTATGAGTAAATTAGCACTTTTTAGCACTCTGGCGACAAAAGTGCTAATTTTTGCGTCTAAATACTTGCTTTTCTTTTATAAACAATGTACTATCGTAATTGTAAGTTAGCACTTATAATATATGAGTGCTAAGTAATATAATTATAGATTTAAATTATGTACAGGAGGGACTAACGTGTTACAACCAATCGGTGATCGCGTGATCGTTAAAGTAAAAGACGAAGAAGAAGAAAAAGTTGGAGGCATTGTCCTGGCTTCTAACGCTAAAGAAAAGCCTCAAATGGGTGAAATTATTGCCGTAGGAAATGGTAAGCGCAACGCAAATGGCGACTTAATTCCTATGTCAGTTGCAAAAGGTGAAACTGTATTCTTTGATAAATACTCTGGCACTAACTTGAAGTACGAAGGCGAAAAGTACTTAGTTCTTCGTGAAAGCGACTTATTAGCTGTCGTTAAGTAATAAAATTTGAAATAAAAGGTGGCATATAATATGGCTAAAGAGATTAAATTTTCTGAAAATGCAAGACACTCATTATTAAAAGGTGTTGATAAATTAGCAGATACTGTTAAGACAACTTTAGGACCTAAGGGTAGAAATGTTGTTTTGGAAAAGAGTTATGGTGCTCCTGACATTACTAACGATGGTGTTACTATCGCCAAGAGTATTGAATTAGAAAACCATTTTGAAAACATGGGTGCAAAGCTTGTTTCTGAAGCTGCACAAAAGACTAACGACATTGCTGGTGACGGTACTACTACTGCTACTGTTTTAACTCAAGCAATCGTTCGTGAAGGTATGAAGAACGTTACTGCTGGTGCAAACCCTGTTGGTATTCGTCGCGGTATTGAAACTGCTACTAAGGCAGCTGTTGACGAATTACACAAGATTAGCCACAAGGTAAGTACTAAGGACGAAATTGCTCAAGTTGCTTCGGTTTCATCAGCTTCAACTGAAGTTGGTAACTTAATCGCTGACGCAATGGAAAAAGTTGGTCACGATGGTGTTATTACTATTGAAGAATCAAAGGGTATTGATACTGAACTTTCAGTAGTTGAAGGTATGCAATTCGATCGTGGTTACTTATCACAATACATGGTAACTGACAACGACAAGATGGAAGCAGACTTGGACAACCCTTACATTTTGATTACTGACAAGAAGATTTCTAACATTCAAGATATCTTGCCATTATTACAAGAAATTGTTCAACAAGGTAAGAGTTTATTAATCATTGCTGATGATGTTGATGGTGAAGCTCTTCCAACTCTTGTTTTGAACAAGATCCGTGGTACTTTCAACGTTGTTGCTGTTAAGGCTCCTGGCTTTGGTGACCGTCGTAAGGCAATGCTTGAAGATATCGCTATCTTAACTGGTGGTACTGTAATTTCTTCAGACTTAGGTCTTGAATTAAAGGACACTAAGATTGATCAATTAGGTAAGGCTGGCAAGGTTACTGTAACCAAGGATTCAACTACTATTGTTGAAGGTGCTGGTTCTAAGGAAGCTATTGCAGAACGTGTAGATCAAATCAAGAAGCAAATTGCTGACACTACTTCAGACTTTGACCGTGAAAAGTTACAAGAACGTCTTGCTAAGCTTGCTGGTGGTGTTGCTGTCATCAAAGTTGGTGCTGCTACTGAAACTGAATTAAAGGAAAGAAAGTACAGAATCGAAGACGCTTTGAACGCAACCCGTGCCGCTGTTGAAGAAGGTTACGTTGCTGGTGGTGGTACTGCATTAGTTGATGTTATGAAGTCCATCCAAGGTACTGTTAAGGGTGACAGCGAAGATGCAGAAACTGGTGTTAAGATTGTTATGAAAGCTTTAGGCGCTCCTGTACGTCAAATTGCTGAAAACGCTGGTAAAGATGGTGCTGTTATCTTAGACCACTTAGAACATGAAGACCCAGAAGTTGGTTACAATGCTGCAACTAACAAGTGGGAAAACATGGTTAAGGCTGGTATTATCGACCCAACTAAGGTAACTCGTTCAGCACTTCAAAATGCTGCTTCAATTGCTGCCTTGTTATTAACTACTGAAGCTGTTGTTGCTGACGCTCCAGAAGATGACAAGAACCAAGCTCCTGCAGCTCCAAACCCAGGTATGGGTATGGGAATGTAATTTAGAAACTAATTACATTTACTAATTCAATAAATTGATAAAACACTCCATGATTTTTGATGATCATGGAGTGTTTTTGTGTAGTAGAGTATAATATCTTAATAAAAAATTACAGTTTAATTTTTTATTAAGAAAGAAGATGGCAACCATGACCATTGGTGAAGCTTTAAAAGAAACTAGAAAAAATCTAGGATTATCTCAAACCGAGATGGCATATCCTATTCTAACGAAATCTTATTATTCTAAAATTGAACGAGGAATTCATGAAATTAATGCCAGTGATTTAATTAAGATTTTAGAAATCCATGATGTTGATATTAGTGAATTTCTAGTAAAATGCGGGGTTAAGGATAATAGAATTGATAAAGATCAATGGATGTCTAAATTACGCCAAGCATATTATGGCCAAGATTTAGAACAAGTAAAAAGCTTAAAAGGCAAAATAGTGGAAGTTAAAGGGAGCGAATCTTTGCAAAAAATTTTAGAGGCCAATGCTATTTTGGCTGAGTTCATTATAAGTAGAAAAATTGATCAGATTCCAAATAAAAAAAGAGATCAAATAAAAGCTTTAATACTTGAGGGTGATTGGAATGAAGATAAATTAAGACTGTTCTCATTAAGCCTATCATTTTGGACAGATGGAGAAATGAAAACATTGCTCTCTTCATTTATCAAAAAATATAATAATATTGAGAACTTTCCTCGTTCAACTCAAGTTTTGGTTTCTTCTATTATGGTCAATTATTTATCTCACATGATTAGGTCTTCCTCTCAAAATGTAGAATTTATAGGTGAGATATTTAATTTGTTAGATCGCTTACCTATTGAACCTGCTAATTGTTTTAATAAAATCATGAAAAATTTTTATCAAGCATATTTAGAGCAAGATAAGAAAAAGATACAAGATATATTATCTTTTTTGAGTAATAATGATATGAACAAAATTGCTGAAGTTTTAAAAGTGTCAATTTAGACACTTTTTTTCTTTTGTTTATTAATGTGAATATAATTATAAACATAAAAAATAAATTAAATTAAAAATAAAGAATATGAGGTGATAGTCATGTATCCATTGTTTCCCTTTTGAGAATTAGCTTTTTATGATAATGTTTTTGGAGGTATATCAACATGAGTTTATTATTAAAATATAAAGATAAAACAGAGTTTAATACACATGATCAACATAAAAAATTAGGTTATCAAAGCTCAAATGTATCATATGTAGTAACTTTTGTATCAAATAATTATGGTAAGGAAGCAATTTTTACGGATTTAAGCGGAGTGGTGCATAAACTTAGATCGGGAATGGCAATCTCAGAAGGAGGATTGCTAGAGACTAATAATCAAAGACTTGAAATTAGAGCTTCATCTGGTATTACATTTAGATTAGACAAAAAGAGTGAATTTAGTATTGAACGAACGATTGCAGGAGTAGTACCAGTTTATTATGGCAAAGTATATATCTTTGGAACCTCAAATAATGAGTTTGTAGATGGTGGTAAATATCGTACTAGTTGTTATAACGACATTAAGCCAGGTATTAATTTATTGATTATGAATGTTTCTGACGATGTAGATGCATACTATGGACTAGATGAAGAAACCGTAATTTATGAATATGATGAATCTGGTAAAAAATTTCCATTGTTTATTTCCGGTGAACTTATAGTAACAGAACTGAAGAAAGATAAAAATACACCTATGAGAAATAGGTATAGTGTAATTAAACAAAGAGAAATGACAAATTTGGAAATTAATAAAATATATAGTTATTTTGTTAACCCAGTAAATTGGCGGTAGGCTTTGGCACTTGACAATTGGAGGAAAAGTAAATGAATCACGTTAAAAAATTAAATCAGTACTTCAACGAATTAGCTAGAACCTATCATTTATTCTTTAAATCAGCACCTCTAATTGCGACTTGCGTTTTATTATTAGCACCCTTGCAAGCGGTAGTTCCGTTAATTGCCGTAGCAGCTGGACAGAAGGTAATTGACCAGGTTACTAATCATTCACCCTTTATGGAAATGATCATTGTCTGGATTGTAGCGACTGCGTTTCAACAGTTTTTACCATCTTTATCAACAATGGTGCAGGGAATTTTAACTGATAAATTAACAGGTTTTATTAACATTAGTTTGATGAAAAAATCTGAAGATTTACAATCAATTAGGGTTTTTGATGACAGTAAATACTTTGATGATTTACAAATGCTTCGAAATGATGCAAGCTGGCGTCCAGTTAATTTGATTGTTTTTGCAGTATCAGTTTTGCAGTCGTTTCTAACGTTAGCTTTTATGTTAGTGTACTTGGCTCGTTATAATTGGTGGCTGGCGCTTTTATTATTAGTTGTAATGGTGCCGCAGAGTATTTCTTATTACCGTATTCAGCAGCAATCATTTGAGACAATGGTTGAAAGAAGCAAAAATGCGAGATACTTACATTACTATAGTAGTTTGTTGTTAGACCGCAGGGATGCTAAAGAAGTTCGACTTTTTAATATGTTTCCTAAAATTATTGAAAAGTATACGACTTTATTTGAACAGACTAAAAGAGATGTAAATCAAATTCGTAAAAAGCAACTCGCTGTTAGTTCATTATTTGTTCTTCTAACTGTTGGAGTGTTTGGTTACGGTTTTTATTGGTTTACTAACTCGGTAAGAACGGATGCTCTAGAAGTTGGCGTTTTGTTAATGTTTGTTTCTGTAATTGGCTATATTTCCACAAGTATGGCACGTGTAGTGGAAGATAGCAGTCTACTCTATGATTCTTTACTGTGGATTGAAAAGTACTTTAATTTTCTTGAATATCACGATGATTTTGAAAATGGAAAGCAAGAATTTCCAGATGAGTTTAAGAAGATTGAAGTTAAGGAACTTTCATTTACATACCCATTTTCTGATGATGAAGTTTTACACAAGATTAGTTTTTCAGTAAAAAATGGTGAAAAGATCGCAATTGTTGGTGAAAATGGATCAGGAAAATCTACCTTAGTAAAGTTGTTAATGCGGTTTTATGACCCGACTACTGGAGCTATTTCGATTGATGATGATAATTTAAAAGATTTTAATATTTTTGACTTACATAAAAATTTATCAGCTACTTTCCAAGATTTTTCTCGTTTTAAGTTAACGCTTAAAGAAAATGTGATTACGGGATATTCATTTAACAAAGAGCGAGTAGATAATGTTTTGAAAGCAGCAGGCTTAGAGAATTTGCTGGCTAATGATCATCTGCACCTAAGTACGATTCTAGCTAAAGATTTTAAAAATGGGACTGACTTGTCTGGTGGTCAATGGCAGAAGATTGCTTTAGCACGAGACTTATACGCAAATGGTAAAATTGAATTTTTAGATGAACCGACAGCAGCGTTAGATGCTAAGAGTGAAGCAGAAATTTATGAGCGATTTTTAAGAAAAAACAACCAAAAGACGATATTCTTTGTTACACACAGATTATCTGCAGTTAAGTTTGCTGATAAAGTACTCTTTCTTGATAGTGGAAAAGTTAGTGGCTTTGATACTCATGCTAATTTATTGAATAAAAATGCAAAATATCAAGAAATGTATAATTTACAGAAAAATGCATATATTTAATGTTAGAAAAATTCTTCATGCAATTAGGCATGGAGAATTTTTTTGCGTCTCAAGAGTTAACATTTTTACGTTATAATAGAACATAGGTTTTTGGAAGAAAGGATATTTGGTAACGAATGGCAAAAAAAGATACGACACCAATGATGAAGCAATATTACGAAATTAAGGAACAATATCCCGATGCGTTTTTGTTTTATCGTGTGGGTGATTTCTATGAATTATTTGAAGATGATGCAATCAAAGGCGCACAAATTCTAGAATTAACCTTAACTCATCGTTCAAATAAAACTAAAAATCCAATTCCAATGGCAGGCGTGCCTCATTTAGCTGTGGATACTTACGTTAATACTTTAGTAGAAAAGGGCTATAAAGTAGCACTTTGTGAACAACTTGAAGATCCGAAAAAAGCTAAAGGGATGGTTAAACGCGGAATTATTCAATTAATTACGCCGGGTACCATGATGCAAGAGCGGCCAGATCAAGCAAAAGACAGCAACTATTTAACTTCTGTTATTTCTACAAATTCTGGCTTTGGTTTAGCCTACAGTGACTTATCCACTGGGGAAACTTTTTCCACTCATCTAACTGACTTTGAAGGAGTAGCAAACGAATTATTGTCACTTCAAACACGAGAAGTTGTATATAACGGCCACTTAACTGACTTAAATAAGGATTTTTTGAAGAAGGCTAACATTACTGTTTCTGAACCTGTTGAAGTTGAAGGTGAACATGCAGAAATTTCTTACGTAGCTCAAAATTTAACTAATGATGCAGAAATTAAAGCTACTAAGCAACTAGTCGCATATCTTCTTTCAACACAAAAGCGGAGTTTAGCGCACTTACAAGTGGCTCAAAGCTACGAACCAACGCAATACTTACAGATGTCTCACACGGTTCAAACTAACTTAGAGTTAATTAAGTCAGCTAAAACATCTAAGAAGATGGGGTCTTTATTTTGGCTTTTAGATAAGACTAGTACTGCCATGGGTGGACGTTTATTAAAATCTTGGATTGAGCGACCACTTCTTTCAGTTACAGAAATTACGCGTCGTCAAGAAATGGTTCAAGCCCTTCTTGATGATTACTTTACCCGTGAAAAAGTTATCGACAGCTTAAAGGGTGTGTATGACTTAGAACGATTAACTGGTCGGATTGCCTTTGGTTCAGTTAATGCACGTGAAATGCTTCAATTAGCGCATTCTTTAGGTGCAATTCCTGAAATTTTGAATGCACTGCTTGAAACAAGTAATCCACATCTGCAAAACTATGCTAAACAAATTGACCCACTAAAAGGAATTCATGACCTAATCGTCAACACCATTGTGGATAATCCGCCACTTCCAACGACTGAAGGTGGATTAATTAGAGAGGGCGTTTCAGAACAATTAGACCGCTACCGGGATGCCATGAATAATGGTAAGAAGTGGCTATCTGAAATGGAAAGTCATGAACGTGAAGTAACTGGGATTAATAATCTAAAAGTTGGTTATAACAAAGTTTTTGGCTACTATATTGAAGTTACAAATTCAAATAAGAGTAAGGTGCCAACTGATCGCTACACTAGAAAGCAGACCCTAACTAATGCAGAACGTTATATTACGCCTGACTTAAAGGAACATGAAGCTTTAATTTTAGAAGCTGAAGCAAAATCAACTGGTCTAGAATATGATTTATTTGTAAAGCTGAGAGAAGATGTTAAAAAGTACATCCCTGCCTTGCAAAAATTAGCTAAACAAATCGCAAGTTTAGATGTTTTAACTAATTTTGCGACAGTCAGTGAACAAAATAATTATGTTCGTCCTAACTTTGTGACTGATAAGCAAGAAATCAATGTAGTCAATGGACGCCACCCAGTTGTTGAACAAGTTATGACTGCAGGTAGCTACATTCCAAATGACGTGAAGATGGATCAAGATACTAATATTTTCTTGATTACGGGACCAAATATGTCTGGTAAATCAACCTATATGCGTCAGATGGCTTTAATAGCAATCATGGCGCAGATTGGTTCTTTTGTTCCAGCCGATAGTGCAACCTTACCAATTTTTGACCAAATTTTTACTCGGATTGGTGCAGCAGATGATTTGATTTCTGGCCAGAGTACTTTTATGGTAGAAATGAGCGAAGCAAACGACGCTTTGCAACATGCAACTAAGCGGTCGCTAGTTTTGTTTGATGAAATTGGCCGAGGTACAGCTACTTATGATGGAATGGCACTTGCTGGTGCAATTGTTAAGTACCTTCATGACAAAGTTGGCGCAAAAACTTTATTTGCTACACACTATCATGAATTAACTGATTTAGATCAAACTCTCAAGCACTTGAAGAATATTCACGTAGGAGCAACAGAAGAAAATGGTAAATTAATTTTCTTACATAAGATTCTTCCAGGACCTGCTGATCAGTCCTATGGTATTCATGTTGCTCAATTAGCAGGTCTACCACACAAGGTTTTGCGTGAAGCAACAACAATGCTTAAGCGGTTAGAAAAGCAAGGCGCTAGTGAACTGCAACCAGCTAGTGAACAACTTGATCTCTTTGTTCCTGAAGAAGCGAGTGCACCAGCAATTTCAGATGATGAAAAAGATGTATTAGATGAGATTCAAAATGTGTATCTTGCTGACAAGACACCTCTCCAAGTTATGGAATTAGTGGCTCAGTGGCAGCAGGAATTGAAAGATAAGGACTGAGAATCATGAGTAAAATTCATGAACTGTCACCTGAACTAACTAATCAGATTGCAGCTGGTGAAGTTATTGAAAGACCGGCGAGTGTTGTAAAAGAACTATGTGAAAATTCTCTTGATGCAGGAAGCAAGCGAATCAGAATTGACTTTATTGACGCTGGTTTAAAGCAAATTACAGTTCAAGATAATGGTAGCGGAATTGCTAAAGATCAAATTGATTTAGCCTTTACTCGTCACGCAACTAGTAAGATTGCGACTGAACGAGACCTATTTAATATTTCTACTTTAGGATTTCGCGGAGAAGCTTTAGCCTCAATTGCAGCTGTTTCTCATGTAGAAGTAAGGACAAGTAATGATAATTTAGGTGGCGTACGGGCAATTTTTTCAGGTAGTGAAAAGAAGCTTCAAGAAGATGCAGCTTCGCCTAAAGGAACCAAAATTACAGTTAGCGACTTATTTTTTAATACGCCAGCTCGTTTAAAATATTTGCGCTCTGAAAGAACTGAAATTTTAAAGATTGTTGATATTGTTAACCGTTTATCTTTAGGACATCCAGATGTTTCGTTTACGTTAACCAATAATGGGAAAGTCTTGTTAAAAACCAATGGACGTGATGATTTAAGGCAAGACATAGCTAATATTTATGGTCGGCAGCTTGCTGAAAAAATGAACATCCTTAAGGGAAAGAGCCCAGACTTTGAGATTAGCGGCTTAATTTCTGATCCTAATACTACTCGGTCGAACCGCAACTTTATTTCCTTATTATTAAATGGACGCTATATCAAAAACTACCGGTTAACCCAAGCAATTATGGCTGGCTATGGCAATAAATTAAGACCGCGTCGTTATCCGATTGCAGTAGTAAAGATTGAGCTTGATCCTCTTTTAGTTGATGTCAATGTTCACCCAACTAAGCAAGAAGTGCGTTTGTCAAAGGAACAAGAGTTAGAGCGTCTGTTAACTACTAGTATTTCTGAAGCTTTAGAACAAAATAATCAGATTGATTCAGGGTTAAATAATTTATTAGCGCCTAAAAAATCAACTAATATTGATCAATTGAAATTCAACTTAAATAAAGATGTAGTTAATACTGCTCGTCCTGTTGAATTTACTCCGCAAGTTGAACCTGACCAAAGCGCTGAAGTGCATGAAACTGCTGCTAATTTTGTTAGCTTAGATCAGGTGCGTAATGATGATAAATATGTGATTACGTCAACGTGGGATGACAACGTAAATCAACAAGTACAATTGAGTCCTTTTGATGAAGAAAAGGATATGCAAGGAAAAGATGATAGTATTATCTCATCTGGAGATGAAATTTTAGCTAATAATCTACCTGAATTGACTTATATGGGACAAACTAAGTCTTACTTGATTGCTCACCATGAGGAAGATCTGTATTTAATTGATCAGGTTAACGCATATCGCCGTTTAGCTTATGATCAAATTCTTCAAGATTTAAATAGTGAAAATATTTCTCAGCAAGGTCTTCTTAGTCCCTTAATTTTGGACTTTAGCAATGTTGATTATTTGAAATTAAAAGAAAATCTAGAAAATCTTCAAGAATTTGGCTTATTTTTAGAAGATTTTGGTCAAAATAGCCTGATCTTGAGAACATATCCTATGTGGCTTCAGCCCGATGTTGAAAAAAATGTCCGGATGATTTTGGACTTATATTTAAATCAAACTGAGCATGATATTTCTAAGCTTAAAGCGCAAATTGCTGGCGAAATAACTATGCGTCAAAGTGCTAGAAGAAGAATGCTCAATCCAGTTGAAGCACAAGAGTTGTTAAAAGAATTAAGAAATAGTAGTGATCCTTATCAAGATTTTGAAGGAAAAATAATTATTATCCAGTTAAGCGAAAATGATCTTAACAAGATGTTTAAAAAAGATGAGTAGGTAAAATGTTTGAATATCTCAAGGGAATAGTAACAAAAATTGATCCAGCTTATATCGTTCTAGATGTAAACGGAGTTGGCTATAAGATTCTTTGTCCCACTCCTTATAGTTATGATGAAAATCAACCTGCAACAATTTACGTTGAGCAAGTTGTAAGAGATACCGGAATTACTTTGTATGGTTTTTTGTCTTTAGAAGATAAAGAATTATTTTTAAAATTATTAAGTGTTTCAGGAATTGGACCTAAGTCTGCTGTGGCAATTATGGCTGCTGAAGATACTGATTCTTTGGCTAGTGCAATTCAAAATGGTGAAGTAAAATACCTGACTCGTTTCCCAGGAGTAGGAAAAAAGACTGCTTCCCAGATTGTCTTAGACTTGAAGGGAAAACTAGGCGACTATGTAAAAAAATCAACTGCTGCTGCCGATCTTACTCCAAGTCTGCAAGATGCTTTACTTGCCTTAGTAGCACTTGGTTATACCCAAAAAGAAGTTGATCGAATTACGCCAAAATTAGCAAAATTACCTGAAAATACTGCTGATGGTTACGTTAAAGAAGCATTAGCTTTACTACTTAAGAAATAAAATTTAGAAATTAATTGATGATAGGGAAGTGAAAGATGTGAACGAGGAAGAACGAATTATAGGAGCAGAAAGCAGTGAAGAAGATGAAACAATCGAATTATCGCTGCGTCCGCAATTACTTGCTCAATATATTGGACAAGATAAAGTTAAGAGCGAGATGAAAATCTACATTAAAGCAGCAAAACAACGTGATGAAGCTTTAGATCATGTTCTTTTGTATGGACCTCCTGGATTAGGTAAGACTACTTTGGCTTTTGTAATTGCTAATGAAATGGGGGTTCATTTAAAGAGTACATCCGGACCAGCAATTGAAAAGGCTGGAGACTTAGTAGCGCTGCTTTCAGAATTGAATCCGGGGGATGTTCTGTTTATCGATGAGATTCACCGTTTAGCAAAACCTGTGGAAGAAGTTCTCTATTCAGCAATGGAAGATTTTTATATCGACATTGTTGTTGGAGAAGGTCAAACAACACATGCAGTCCATGTACCACTACCTCCTTTTACCTTAATTGGGGCAACTACGAGAGCAGGTCAATTGTCTGCACCGCTAAGAGATCGTTTTGGAATTATTGAACACATGCAGTACTATTCTGTTGAAGATTTAGAAAAAATAATTCAAAGATCTAGTGTAGTCTTTAATACAAAGATTGATCCTGAAGCAGCAATTGAACTAGCGCGTCGCTCTCGTGGAACGCCTAGGGTTGCTAACCGCTTGCTTAAACGTGTTCGTGATTTTGCTGAAGTAAAGGGTGAAGAAGCTATTTCGTTAGTAACAACTAAGCACTCACTTCATTTATTAGAAGTTGACGATGAAGGACTAGATCAGACTGACCGGAAACTTTTAAGAATGATGATTGAAAATTATGGCGGAGGTCCAGTTGGAATTAAGACAATTGCAGCTAATGTAGGGGAAGATACAGATACAATTGAAGAAGTATATGAACCATATTTACTACAAAAAGGGTTTATTACTCGAACTCCTCGAGGCAGAAGCGTTACACAAAAAGCTTATCTGCAATTAGGTTATCCACCAAAAGATGAAAAGTAAGTTTTTAGTTAAGCTAAAAATACGGTATAATTATTACTTGAAAGTTAATTAATAAAAATAATGAGGTGTAATACTTTGAATACATTTTTCTTAGCACAAAGTGCTGCTGGTATGAATAATATTTTTGTGATCATTGCAATGATTGCAATTTTTGTTTTCTTCTATTTCTCAATGATCAAGCCACAAAAGAAGCAACAACAAGAACGTATGAAGATGATGTCTGAACTTAAGAAGGGCGACCAAGTAATTATGGTTGATGGTCTTCATGGTAAAGTTGATTCAATTAATGATAGTGATAAGACTGTCGTTATTGATGCAGACGGAATCTTTTTAACATTTGAAAGAATGGCTATTCGTCGTGTTCTTCCAACTGCTGCAGCTCCTGCACAAGACCTTAAGGCTAATGAAGCTAAAGAAGAAAAAGTTGAAACTGAAGAAAAGACTGTTGAAAAAGACAGTAAGCCAGAAGAAAAAGCTACTGATACAACTGAAAACACTAATTCAGAAGATAAATAAAAAACGTCCGCAAGGACGTTTTTTATTTTTTTATTGTCATGACTAGTATTGTAAAATAGAATTGGCAAAGTTAATTTTAATAGGTAGGTAGTTAGAATGAAAAATATTCCAGTTGTTATGATTATTTTTGGCGGCTCCGGAGATTTAGCCCATAGAAAGCTTTATCCAGCTTTATTTAATTTGTATCAAAAAGGTTTAATTCATGATCATTTTGCTGTAATTGGTACAGCTAGAAGACCTTGGAGCCATGAATATTTGCAAGAACAAGTAGTTGAAGCAGTTAAAGAAAGCTGTGACAACTTTGATGAAAAAGAAGCAAAAGAATTCGCTTCACATTTTTATTACCAGTCTCACGATGTAACTGATATTGGCCACTACATTGCCTTAAAGGAATTAGCAGCTAAACTTGATGAAAAATATCAAGCAGAAGGAAATCGAATTTTCTACATGGCTATGGCACCAAGATTTTTTGGTACAATTGCTACTCACATTAATGATCAAAAATTGCTTGGTAGCGGCTTTAACCGTTTAGTAATTGAAAAGCCATTTGGTCATGATTTAGCTTCAGCAGAAAAGTTAAACCGAGAAATTGGCGAAAGTTTTGATGAAGAGTCGGTATATCGAATTGACCACTATCTTGGAAAAGAAATGGTTCAAAATATTATGCCGCTAAGAATGACTAATCCAATTGTTAAGAATATCTGGAATAATGACTATATCGCAAATATGCAAGTAACTTTAGCAGAAAGTCTAGGAGTAGGAACTCGTGGTGGTTACTACGAAACATCTGGTGCTTTACGTGATATGGTTCAAAACCATATTTTCCAAATTATTACACTTTTAGCTATGCCTGAGCCCAAAGGACTTGATTCAGACCATATTCACCAAGCTAAACAAGAATTATTAGATAGCCTAGTAATTCCAACTCCAGAAATGGTTAAAAAGCATTTCTCACGAGGACAATATTTAGCTGATGATAATGAAGTAGAGTATTTAAAAGCAGATCAAGTTGCACCAGATTCTAAAGTAGAAACATTTGTAGCTGGTGAAGTTAAATTCAAAAAGGGCCCAGTAGCTGATGTGCCAATTTACTTTAGAACTGGTAAGAAAATGAAAGATAAGGTTTCTCGCATTGATATTGTTCTTCACCATATGAATAATTTATACGGTAGCGCACATTCAAATAATATCTCAATTATTATTGATCCAATTAGTGAAATTTATTTCACAATTAATGGAAAGAAGATTACCTCTGAGGGGTTAAGAAGAGAAAACCTTAGCTATAAGTTTTCTAAGGAAGAAATGGAGCAAGTTCCAGATGGCTACGAACGATTGCTTCACGATGTGTTTGTAGCAGATAGAACTAACTTTACTCACTGGTCAGAATTGAAGCAATATTGGAAGTTCGTTGATGCAGTTGAAGATGCTTGGCAAGATGAAAATAAAGATGTTAAGCAGCTTGAACAATATCCAAGTGGTAAGTTCGGTACGGAATCAAGTAATCATATTTTTGAAAAAGATAGCGAGCACTGGATTTACCGTTAATGGATTTACTGCCTAAAAACAATACGAGCCGTAAGATTATTCATATTGATATGGATGCCTTCTATGCTTCAGTAGAAATGCGGGATAATCCATCAATTAGAAATAAAGCTGTCTTAATTGGTGGAGATCCGAAGAAAAATAAGGGCCATGGTGTTGTAGCGACAGCAAATTATATTGCCCGGCGTTATGGAGCTCATTCAGCGATGCCGACGGCCAAGGCGGTAAGATTAATACCAGCAGAGAAGTTGGTAATTATTCAACCAAATTTTGAAAAATATCGTGCTGTATCAGCTGAAATTCATCAATTGATGCATAAGATAACTGATCGGGTAGAATCTGTTGCGTTAGATGAAGCATATTTAGATGTTACTGAAAATAAGCTTAATTTAACCGATCCAGTTCGTATTGCTGCTTTACTTCAGGAACGAATCTATCAAAGAATTGGTTTGACTAGTTCATTTGGTGTCTCTTATAACAAGTTTTTAGCTAAGATGGGCTCAGAATATGCCAAGCCTTTTGGGAGAACTGTAATTAAACCAGAAGGTGCTCGCGATTTTTTGGCCAAACAACCAATAAAGAACTTCCCTGGTATTGGACCAAAGACCCAAGAAAAATTGACAGAAATGGGGGTTTATACCGGAGCCGATCTAAGAAAAATTCCAACCGATATTTTAATTAAAAAATTTAATCGAATGGGTTATCTTATGGCTCAGCATGCCCATGGTATTGACTTAAGAAGTGTCGTGACTGATTCAGAAAGAAATCGAAAGTCAATCGGTATTGAACGTACTTTTAATCAAAATCTATTTGATGAAAATACTGCCTTAACAAAATTACGTTCTTATAGTAGAGAACTTGAAAAAAGCTTAAAGGAGCGCCACTTTCTTGCAAACTGCGTTGTCTTAAAAGTACGCGATGCTAATTTTAAGACAATTACTAAAAGAAGGAAGCTAAAGCAGGGCACTAATGATAAAATTGTTATCTACGATACTGGGCGTGCTTTGTTTGCAACAGAAAAAAGCATGCTTTCAACTGGAATCCGGCTTTTAGGCCTTACGGTCACTGATTTTGAAGAGCATCCCGTTGAGAATATATCGCTAGAAATTTTTGATAATGAGTAATGATAAAATAAAAAGAAAAATTTAGGAGAGAGAATTAATGGCAACTTTTGATGAAATTTATGAAAAGATAAAAGAATATCCAACAATTATTTTGCACCGTCATACTAGCCCAGATCCAGACGCAATTGGTTCTCAAGCTGGTTTGGCTAGATCTTTGAGACTAGCTTTCCCTGATAAAAAGATCCTTTGTGCTGGTGAAAATGATGAAGGTGACTTAATCTGGATTAACAAGATGGACGAGGTTAAGCCAGAAGACTACAAGGGTGCTTTAGTTATTACAACCGATACTGCAAACACTCCTCGTATTTCTAACAAAAATTATGACAAGGGTGATCTTTTAATTAAGATTGACCACCACCCAGATGTAGATCCATACGCAGATATGAGTTACGTTGATCCAGATGCACCAGCTGCTTCTGAAATTATTTTTGATTTTTTAAAGGCAGAAAACTTACCAATCACTAAGGAAGTTGCAGCAGCTTTATATGCAGGTATTGTAGGTGATACTGGAAGATTTATGTATCCTGAAACTTCAGCTCATACTTTTGATGTTGCAGCTGAATTAACTAAAACTGGAATTAATATTACCGATATTGCTAGAGAAATTGCGGATGTTACTTTTGATGAAGCAAAATTACAAGCTTTAGCAATGGATAAGATGGAGATTGATCCAGTTGGGGCTGCTTATACAATTTTGATGCAAGATGATTTGAAGAAGATGGGGTTAACTGACGATCAAGCAAATGTTGCTGTTTCAACTCCTGGTCGAATTAAAGATGTTTTAGCTTGGAATGTATTTGTAGAAAAGCCAGATGGAACTTTCCGTGTTCATTATCGTTCAAAGGGACCTGTTATTAACCATTTAGCTGAACAGCACGATGGTGGAGGTCATGCCCTAGCATCTGGAGCTAATGCAAAAGACATGGATGAAGTAAAACAAGTCTTTAATGAAGTAGTAGAAGTAACAAAGAAGTATAAAGAAGAACATGGCACAAACAAGTAGTATATTTCAAAATGAAAAAATCCGGCCGGAATTACAAGCCGGATTAGAAAAAATTAATTTTAAGAAACCGACTAAAGTACAGTCTTCGGTTATTCCAGCACTTTTAAATAAAAAGAATGTTGTAGTGCAGGCTGCAACGGGATCTGGAAAGACTCATGCTTATTTAATTCCAATTTTGAATATGATTGATGAGAGCGCACCTGTAACACAAGCAATTGTTACTGCACCTAGTCGTGAATTGGCTAATCAATTGTATAAAGTTGCGCGTCAGTTAAGGGATGCTAGTGGTTTAAATATTTCAATTGAATATTTAGGCGGCGGAAATGACCGTAATCGCCAAATTGAAAAGGCTGAAAGTAGAGCTCCACAATTAATTATTGCAACCCCTGGTCGTTTACATGATTTTGCATCTAAAAAGTTTATTAACTTGGAGAATGTAAAGGCCTTTATTATTGACGAAGCTGATATGACTTTAGACATGGGCTTTTTAGGTCAAATGGATGAAATTATGTCTAAGTTGGACAAAAAAGCAGTCTTAGGTGCATTTTCAGCTACAATCCCAGTTAAGCTCGAAAACTTTTTAAGAAAGTACATGTCAAAGCCAGAATTTATCGTTATTGACAATCCGGCAATTATTGCGCCAACGATTCAAAATGATTTAATTGACGTAGGTTCAAGAGACAAGAAATCAATTTTGTATAAGTTATTAACAATGGGACAGCCATATTTAGCCCTTGTTTTTGCTAATACGAAAAAGACTGTTGATGAATTAACGGACTACCTTGAAGAACAAGGCCTTAAAGTGGCAAAAATTCATGGTGGAATTACTGAACGCGAACGAAAGAGAATTATTCGTCAAGTTAGAGAAGGACAATATCAATACGTCGTAGCTAGTGACTTAGCTGCTCGTGGAATTGATGTACCCGGTGTTAGCTTAGTTGTTAACTATGAAATTCCAAAAGATTTAGAATTTGTAATTCACCGAATTGGTCGAACAGGCAGAAACGGGCTTGAAGGACATGCCATTACCTTAATCTATGATGATGAAATGAGTCAGATTGAGGACTTAGAAAAATTGGGTATTAATTTTGACTTTAAGGATCTTAGAAATGGTGAATTAGTTGAAAGAACTCACTATCACAGAAGAGATAATCGTCAAACGCGCAACCATAAACTTGATAACCGCATGATTGGTATGGTTAAGAAAACCAAGAAAAAAGTAAAGCCAGGTTACAAGAAGAAGATTAAACAGGCCATTCAAAAAGATCGTCAGCAAAAACGTAAGCTTGAAGAGCGTCATCAAATTCGAAAAGCAAAGCGTAAACGTAAGCGTGAACGTGAGCAAGCACGTAGTAATTTTGACAACTAGAAAATTTGTAGTAAAATAAAGCACGTTTAGGACATATTATTAAAATATTTTCTTCAAAGAGAGGACTGCTTGGTGAGAAGGTCTAGAAAATATTTAGTAATGCTACCTAAGTTAATTAGAGAAATAAATATTTAAAGAGGTAACAAACACTGTTGCAATCAAGGTGGTACCGCGCTGGGAGCGTCCTTGTTTTATGCAATAGTGTTTTTTATATTTGTAGGAGAACTTTTTATGAAACAATTGACTAGTTCACAAGTACGTCAAATGTTCTTGGACTTTTTTAAAGAGCATGGCCACATGGTTATGCAAAGTGCATCATTAATTCCACAAGATGATCCAACCTTGTTATGGATTAACTCTGGTGTTGCTACAATGAAGAAATACTTTGATGGTTCTGTTGTGCCTAAGAATCACCGAATTACTTCTTCTCAAAAATCAATTAGAACTAACGATATTGAGAATGTTGGTAAAACCGCTCGTCACCAAACTTTCTTTGAAATGCTTGGTAACTTCTCAGTTGGGGATTACTTTAAAAAAGAAGTTATTCCTTGGGCTTGGGAATTTTTAACTAGTCCAAAATGGTTAGGTCTTGATCCAGATAAGCTTTATGTAACTGTTTACCCTAAGGATACTGAAGCATACCACATGTGGCATGATGTTGTTGGTTTACCTGAAGATCATATTGTTAAGCTAGAAGATAACTTCTGGGATATTGGTGAAGGTCCATGTGGTCCTGACTCAGAAATTTTCTATGATCGTGGTCAAGAAAATAACGATGTGGCTGAAGATGATCCAGAAAACTTCCCAGGTGGGGAAAATGCTCGCTATCTTGAAATTTGGAATATCGTATTTTCACAATTTAACCACTTACCAAATGGTAAATATGTTGACCAACCACATAAAAACATTGATACCGGTATGGGATTAGAACGTGTAGTATCAATTATTCAAGATGCTCCAACTAACTTCGAAACTGACTTATTTATGCCAATCATTAAGGAAACTGAAAAGTTAAGTGATGGCAAGAAGTATGCCGCAAATAAAGAAGATGATGTTGCATTTAAGATTATTGCTGACCATGTTCGTGCAGTAAGTTTTGCGATTGCTGACGGTGCACTTCCTTCAAACTCAGGACGTGGATATGTTTTACGTCGTTTAATTAGACGTGCTGACTTAAACGGTCAACGTTTAGGTATTAAGGGTGCATTCTTGTACAAATTAGTACCTGTAGTTGGCGAAATTATGAAGAGCCACTATCCAGAAGTTGTTGACCAACAAGCATTCATTCAAAAAGTAATTAAGAATGAAGAAGAAAGATTCCAAGTAACTCTTTCATCTGGTCTAAACTTACTTGACAACATCATTGCTGAAGCTAAGAAGAGCGATGATAAGACTATTTCTGGTAAAGATGCCTTCAAGTTATTCGATACTTATGGTTTCCCATATGAATTAACTTTTGAAGCTGCTCAAGATGCAGGTCTTAAGATTGACAAAAAGGGCTTTGATGAAGAAATGAAAGCTCAAAAGGAACGTGCACGTAAGGCTCGTGGTAATTTACAATCAATGGGTTCACAAGATGTTACTTTGATGAATATCAAAGATAAGAGTGAATTTGAATACGGTACTTTAGAAGAAAAGCATGCTAAATTAATTGATATTGTTGTTGATGACAAGTTAGTTGATAAGGCAGATGGTGAACATGCAACTTTAATTTTTGATAAGACTCCATTTTACGCAGAGCGTGGTGGACAAGTTGCTGACCACGGTGAAATTTTGAACCAAAATGGTGAATTAGTTGCTCGTGTAACTGATGTACAACATGCACCAAATGATCAAAACTTGCACTTTGTAGATGTTATTTTGCCACTTGAAAAGGGACAAGAGTATGTCTTGAAAGTTGATCAAAAACGTCGTCGCGGCTTAAAGCATAACCATACTGCTACTCACTTATTGCATGCAGCTTTACGTGAAGTTTTAGGTACTCATACTCACCAAGCTGGCTCTTTAGTTGAACCAGATTACTTACGTTTTGACTTTACAAGCTTAGAGCCAATGACTAAGAAAGAAATTGCTAGTGTTGAAAAGTTAGTTAACGAAAAGATTTGGGAAGAAATTCCAGTTAAGACCACTGTTACTGACCCAGATACTGGTTTAAAGATGGGCGCTTTAGCATTATTTGGTGAAAAATATGGTGACACAGTTCGTGTTGTTCAAATCGATGACTTCTCCACTGAATTTTGTGGTGGTACACACTGTGAAAATACTGATCAAATCGGAATGCTTAAGATTGTTTCTGAGTCTGCTGTTGGTGCTGGTACTCGTAGAATTATTGCTGTTACTGGTCCAGAAGCTTACAAGTATGTAACAGACCGTGACGAAATCTTGAAAGAAGTTCAAGATGAAGTTAAGGCAACTAAGGCTGAAGATGTAGTTAATAAGATTTCTTCTATCGAAGATGATTTACGTGCAAGCCAAAAAGAAGCTGAACAATTAAAGGCTCAAATTAATAAGGCAAAAGCTGGCGATCTCTTTAATGACATTAAGCAAGTTAAAGATTTAACTGTAATTGCTGCGCAAGCTGATGTTGAAGGCATGAATGATTTACGTGAACTTGCTGACAACTGGAAGATCAGTAATAAATCTGATGTTTTAGTTTTAGCTACTGAAGTTAATGGTAAGGCTAATATGGTAATTAGCTTAGATGATAAGGCTATTAAAGCAGGACTTAAGGCTGGCGATTTGATTAAAACTGCTGCTCCGATCTTTGGTGGTGGCGGTGGTGGCCGTCCAAATATGGCACAAGCCGGTGGTAAGAATCCAGCAGGATTAAAAGATGCTATCGCTAAAGTGTTACAAGAAGTTGAAGAAAAACAAAATTAATTGAGTTCGTTCGATATTTCAAGTAAAATTAAGAAGAATAGGAGGAATTTTATTATGAGTTCGCTAGATAAAACAATGCATTTTGACTTTAACCAAAATAAGGGTAAGAATGTATACGATACTCTACAAGACGTATACAATGCACTCGAGGAAAAGGGCTATAGCCCAATTAATCAAATTGTTGGTTACTTACTTTCAGGCGACCCTGCATATATTCCTCGGCATAATGATGCACGTAATTTGATCTTGAAACATGAACGTGATGAAATTATTGAGGAATTGGTTAAGAGTTATTTAGGTAAAAATAAATAATGCGATTACTTGGACTTGATGTTGGCTCTAAGACTGTCGGTGTTGCAATCAGTGATCCTTTGGGAATTACCGCTCAAGAGCTTGAAACAATTAAGATTGACGAAAGCAAGTTTAGCTTTGGTATGCGTCAAATTAGAAAAATTGTACGTAAATATGATGTTGAAGGCTTTGTTTTAGGTTTACCTAAAAACATGGATGGTAGTAGTGGACGTTCGGTAGAAAGAAGTAAACAGTATGGTAAGCGATTGAAAGAAAAGTTTGACCTACCTGTTTATTACATGGATGAACGCCTTACAACAGTGCAAGCTGATCGAATTTTAGTCGAGGAAGCTGGCGTCCATGATCGTGTTGAACGAAAAAAAGTTATTGACCAAATGGCTGCTGTTTTAATCTTGCAAAACTATTTAGAAGCAACCAGAAAGGATAATTAAAATGAGTGAAAAAATTAACGCTAACCAAGATAATGATCGTCAAATTACTTTAGTTGACGAACAAGGTAATGAAGAATTATTTGAAATCTTATTTACTTTTACATCTGAAGATTATGGTAAATCTTACGTTTTACTATATCCAGCAGCTGTTAGTGACGATGATGATGTTGAAGTACAAGCTTTCAGCTATGATGCAGATGCAGATGGCGATGTAACTAGTTCTGACTTACATGAAATCACAGATGATGATGAGTGGAACATGGTACAAGGAGTTTTAAATACATTTTTGTCAGACGATCGCTTAAGCGGCGAATAATCTTCAAAAAAGACTGGCGATTGAAGCTAGTCTTTTTTGCTTAATCAAGGATGAGCAATGATTTCTTTTTTCATTTTATTAATTTTTATCTATTGTTGTTATGTAGGCTATCGGCGTGGTGTAGTATATGAAGGCTTAGCAGCTGGTGGATATGTAATCGGGCTAATTTTAGCCACTTTATTGTATAAACCATTTAGTAACTTTTTAAATTTGTGGGTTCCATATCCATCCGCAAATGATCGAAGCAGCTTTGCTTTCTTTGATAAAACTACGGGATTAACCTTAGATAAATCATTTTATGCAGCAATTGCTTTTTCAATTATTTTGTTGATTGTTTGTTGCTTATGGCGTTTTGTGATGCTAGGGTTTAATCAATTAAGATATGTTACGGTAAACTCTAACCTAAATCTCTGGGGAAGTTTAATTATTTCTTTTATTGTGACACAGATTAGTGTTTATTTGCTTTTGTTTATTTTAGCCACAATTCCTAATGATGGTTTGCAAAATATGCTAGGGCATTCTATTTTAGCAAGTGGTATCTTGCATTTTTCTCCTGGAATTTCCCAATTTTTTATAAATTTATTCATTACAACAATATAAAAATGGTCCCAACTTTGGGGCCCTTTTTGCTAGGTGGAATATATGAACTCTAAAATTATTGAAAAATTAGAATATAATCGCATAATTAAACAATTAAGTGATTTGGCTATTACGGCACCTGCAAAAGAGCAGGCCTTAACGTTAATGCCAAGTAGTAATTTTGATGAAGTAAAAAAATCAATTGATCAAACTAGGGTCCTTTCTAATATTTTACGAGTTAAAGGACCAATGCCGATAACTGACTTTAAAGATGTTAGAGCTAGTTTGAAGCGTTTGAAGATCAAGGCAAATTTAAATGGTGAAGAATTAGGTAATATTTTTCTAATTCTTAGCTTAGCTAAAGATGTTTCTCAGTTTACTGCTGACTTAGAAGAGCGTGAAATTGATACTCGACCGATTGAAAAAACTCTTAAAAATTTAGCAATTCCAGAAGACTTATTTAAGAAGTTGAATCAGGCAATTGAATATGACGGAACTGTTAAGGATACAGCTTCTTCTAAGTTAATGCAGCTGCGACATGATATTCAAAGCAATGAAACTGATATTAAGAATCACATGAATGATTACATCAGTGGTAAACATACACAATATTTGTCAGAAAATATTGTAACTATCAGAGATGGTCGCTATGTATTACCTGTAAAACAAGAATATAAGAATAAATTCGGTGGGGTTGTTCATGATCAAAGTGCCAGTGGACAGACTTTATTTGTTGAGCCACAAGCAGTTTTAGTTCTTAATAACCGACAGCAAAATTTAATGGCTCAAGAGCGTCAGGAAATCCACCGTATCTTAATTGAATTGTCAGAACTTGCTGGTATGTATCAAAAAGAAATAAAGAATAATGCGGCTGCATTAACACAATTAGACTTTTTAAGTGCTAAAAGCAAATTAGCTAAAGCAATGAAAGCTACAGAACCAGTATTAAATCAAGATCATGTCATTAAGTTGAGAAAGGCTCGACACCCATTAATTGATCCTAAAAAAGTTGTTCCTAATAATATTGAACTAGGGACTAGCTTTGATACCATGCTGATTACGGGACCTAACACAGGTGGTAAGACAATCACGCTGAAGACTTTAGGGCTGCTACAATTGATGGCTCAAGCGGGATTATTCATCACAGCTGAAGAAGGCAGTCAATTAACTGTTTTTAATGAAATTTACGCCGATATTGGGGATGAGCAATCTATTGAACAATCCTTAAGTACTTTCTCCTCACATATGGACCAAATTATAAAAATAATGAAAGATGTAACTGAGGATGATTTGGTTTTAATTGATGAATTGGGAGCCGGAACTGATCCTGAAGAGGGAGCTAGTCTAGCGATCGCTATTTTAGATGATTTACGGGGAGCACAAGCTAAAATTGCGATTACTACACACTATCCGGAATTAAAGCTCTATGGCTATAATCGTGCAAGAACTACGAATGCCTCAATGGAATTTGACTTAAAGAAACTTGCTCCAACGTATCGTTTGAGAATTGGTATCCCTGGACAAAGTAATGCCTTTGCCATTGCACATCAATTAGGGATGAATGAAGCTGTAGTCGACAAGGCTAGAAGTTTGATGAATGACGAAGATAGTGATATTAATAAGATGATTGAACGATTGACCAAGCAGACTAAGGCTGCTGAGCAACTTCATGAAACTTTAAAGCAAAATGTTGACCAAAGTATCACTCTTAAGCGTCAACTCCAGAATGGTCTTGACTGGTATAATCAACAAGTACAAAAGCAACTTGAAAAAGCTCAAGAAAAAGCTGATGAAATGCTTGCTAAAAAGCGTCAAAAAGCTGATAAGATCATCAATGATCTTGAAGAACAAAGAAGAGCCGGTGGTCAAGTTAGAACCAATAAAGTTATTGAAGCTAAAGGTGCTTTAAATAAACTTGAGCGTGAAAATCAAAACTTGGCCCAGAACAAGGTCTTGCAACGTGAAAAGCGGCGTCATGATGTAAGTATTGGTGATACTGTGAAAGTTCTATCTTATGGACAACAAGGTGTAATTACAAAGAAACTTGCTGACCATGAATTTGAAGTTCAAATTGGCATTTTGAAAGTTAAAGTCACTGATCGGGATGTTGAAAAGATTAGTACACAAGCTGTTCCTAAGAAGGCAGAAAGAGCTGTTCGCTCGAGTCGTGGTCTTCGTTCTACACGTGCAAGTAGTGAGCTTGATTTAAGGGGACAACGCTATGAAGAAGCTCTAACTAACTTAGATCGCTACATCGATTCTTCCCTCTTAGCTGGTTTAAATACCGTCACAATTATCCATGGAATTGGAACTGGGGCAATTAGAAATGGTGTTCAACAATACTTGAAGCGAAATAGGCATGTAAAGAGCTATAGTTATGCGCCTGCTAACCAGGGTGGAACTGGAGCGACAATCGTTCATTTACAGTAAGCAATATACTTGCAAAAAGTAAGTACTTCTACTAAACTATACTTATAATTTAAAGAATTTATTTGTGAGGTAATAACAATGGTTGATGAAATTACAGATGCAACTTTTGAAGAAGAAACTAGCGAAGGCGTTGTTTTAATTGATTTTTGGGCAACTTGGTGTGGTCCATGTAAGATGCAATCACCAGTTATTGACCAACTTTCTGAAGAAATGGATGATGTAAAATTCACCAAAATGGATGTTGATCAAAACCAAGAAACTGCTCGTAACTTAGGAATTATGGCAATCCCAACTTTATTAATTAAGAAAGATGGAAAGATTGTTGACCGTTTAACTGGTTATACTCCTAAGGAAAAACTTGAACAAATTTTAGATCAATATACTGACTAATATAAATAACAAAAACCGGGTAAGCCTCTGTATTGAGACTTACCCGGTTTTTATTATTGCTATTCTCTTACTTGGTTAATAGTTAGTCAGATTGCGCAGTGATTTGAACTACATGCTTTTTAGTAACAGTAGCTGAAGCTTCAGTTGGAGTACCATTTTGGCGCTCTAAACATTCCGCAATAATTCCACTTTCAAGTGAAAATTCATCACTTTGGCTATCCAGTCTATCAGTTACGACCTGGCCGGATAATTCAAAAACTGCGGTATGTTTGCGATCTTTAAGTACTTTTAAAGTTCCAAATTGAGCCATATCAAAAAATTCGATTAAATCATCGATATCTGATAAATCATATTTACGACTAACATGTTTTCCGGCCCAGTAAAGAATTTCTTTATCTTCGCTACCTAAAATGGTAGGTAAGATAAAATCACGATATAATGAATTTAAAAAATAAAGATGTTCGTTTGTATGTTCCATGCTTTCATTTCCTTTTGTCTTCTATATCATTTTAACTTAAAATAGGTGGAGTAGAAAAGAGAATTTAATCATCATTTATTTAAAGGAGTTTTTTTAATGGATAATCGACCAATTGGAGTTTTAGATTCAGGATTAGGCGGCTTAACCGTTTTAAAAAAAGTAATTGAAAAAATGCCTAATGAGTCAACAATTTTTATTGGCGACCAGGCTAATATGCCGTATGGGGATCGCTCAAGAGAAGAAATTATTTCTCTAACTCGCGATAGTGTAAACTTCTTATTAAGTAAAGATGTAAAAATTATTATTTTTGGTTGTAACACAGCAACGGCTGTAGCAATGTCAACTATTCAGAAAGAAATACCACTACAGATAATTGGTGTTGTTCAATCTGGTGCTTTAGCTGCAGCAAGAACTACCGAGACTAAAAATGTAGCTGTAATTGGAACTAACGCAACCGTGGATAGTCATTCTTATTTAAAAGAAATTCAGTATCGTGATCCAGAAATTAAGGTCAGTGAATTTGCTCAACCAAAATTAGCTCCGCTAGCTGAAGAAGATCCAGATGAAAATATTAAGAATGCGGTTGTTAGCGAAAGTTTAACACCATTGAAAAATGCTGATTATGATACCTTAGTTTTGGGATGTACCCATTATCCTTTATTGAGAGACGAAATTGTGGCTGTGGTGGGTCAAGATAAAAAAATTGTAGATCCAGCTGATCAAGTGGCACAATATACATATAATGTTTTGCGACGTGATGATTTATTTGCTGAAAGTACTGCTCCGGTAAAACATGACTACTATACAACTGGAGAAGCAAAGAAGTTTACTGAAATTACCCGTCAATGGATGAATGATGACACGATAGTTGGTCATCATGTAGATGCTGAGGATTAAAAATGGATACTTTATTATTTGCAACTAACAATAAAAACAAGGCTAGAGAAGTTGAAGAGGCCTTAAAGAAAATAAATTTTCCCATTCATGTAATTACTAATCAGGATCTAACTGATCCTCCTCATGTTTTAGAAACTGGGACAACATTTTTAGCTAATGCAAAACTAAAAGCTCATAAAATGGCAGAGTTCAGTAATTTGCCAACTCTTGCTGATGATTCAGGTTTATCAGTTGATAAATTAAATGGAGCTCCTGGAGTTCATTCTGCTCGCTATGGAGGAGAAGCTCATAATGATGCCTTAAATAATGCAAAATTATTGGCTGAACTAGGCGGTGTTCCGCGAGAGAAAAGACAAGCTACTTTTCATACAACTATGGTAGTTTCGTGGCCAGGTAGATTTGATGATGATTTAGTAACACAAGGTGAAATTAGAGGCGAAATTTTGACTTATCCGCGAGGGGATGGTAATTTTGGCTATGATCCACTTTTCTTTGATCCTGATAAGGGGAAGACATTTGCGGAAATGACAGTAGATGAAAAAAATGCTATTTCTCATCGTGGCCAAGCATTAAGAAAATTACTTGCCGAGCTACCAACTTGGTGGAAAAAAATGGAAAATGAATAGTATGTAAAAGACTTAATTCCGATATTATATTGGAATTAAGTCTTTTTGTTATTTATATGTTAAATAATGGCTTTTATTTATATATGAAAGCGCTATACTAAAAATGGAAGGATAATTTATATATGTTTAAGTAGATTTTGAGGTTATAACATATGAAAAAAGTTCTGGCAATTAATTCTGGAAGTTCGTCTTTCAAATATAAGTTATTTTCTTTCCCTAATGAGAAAGTAATTGCTTCGGGAATGGCTGATAGAGTGGGAAAAGAAAATGCTGTCTTTAAAATTAAGTTGAGTAATGGTCAAGAATATATAAAAAATCTGCCTATTCATAACCAAGAAGAGGCAGTTAAATTATTAATTGAAGATTTAAAAAAATTTCATGTAGTTGAAGATTTGCGAGAAATTAGTGGTGTTGGTCATAGAGTAGTAAATGGAGGAGAAATTTTTAAAGAATCGGTCCATGTTAAAGAAAAGGAACTACAGGAAATATTTGATCTGGGAGAGCTAGCACCGTTGCATAATATTCCAGAAGCAAATGGTATTAAGGCATTCATGAGAATTATCCCTAATGTACCTCAAGTAGCAGTTTTTGATACTTCATATCATCAAACTTTAGATCAGATTCACTATCTTTACTCCATTCCTTATGAGTATTATCAAAAATATGGTATTAGAAAGTATGGTGCGCACGGAATTTCAATTTCTTATGTGGCACAACGTGCGGCAAAAATGCTTAATAAGAATCCTAACTTAGTCAATTTGATTGTTTGTCATTTAGGATCCGGAGCTTCTGTTACCGCAGTAAAAAATGGAAAATCTTATGATACTTCAATGGGAATTAGTCCACTTACTGGGGTAACAATGGGAACTAGAAGTGGTGACTTTGATCCAGCTGCCTTACAACGTTTAATGCATAAAACTGGAATGAATATCGATGAAGCTGTTGAAGTTTTGAACTATAAATCAGGATTATTGGGGATTTCAGGTATATCTTCAGATATGAGAGATTTAATTGAGAGCAAAGATAAACGTGCAAAGCTAGCTCGAAAGATATTTATTAATCGTGTAGTTAGGTATGTTGGTGCATATGCAGCTGAATTAAATGGTGTTGATGCAATTATATTTACTGCTGGAATTGGAGAACATGATCCTGGCATTAGAGCAGGAGTGATGGCATCATTAAAATATTTAGGACTAGATCCTGATTTTAAAGCTAATCGGACAGACGGAGAAAAGTTTATTTCTAAACCTAATTCAAAAGTAAAAGCAATGATTGTTCCTACTAACGAAGAATTAATGATTGCTCGTGAGGTAGTGCGAGTTTTGAAATAAAAAAGATTAAGTAGGATTAGACAAAGGTCTAACTACTTAATCTTTTAAGAAGTAGTAGTATTTTCTTGTTTTGTAGGTCTAGAACTAAATTTTATATCTTGTTGATTGAACTCTTTGATATAAGCACTCAGATAAGCATTTTTCACCTGGCTTTGACTATTAGCCACTACTTGAAAATGAATCTGGTAAGTAATACTTGAACCGTTTTGATTGATAATACCAATAATTTGCGGCCCCTTTTTAATTTGATTTTTAAATTTATCTTTAAGTGCTGCATTTACTGTGTTAATTGCATGGTTAACATCGGTAAGATCGTTTTCAACAGATAAATTCAAATTAATGTTCATACTCCATCCAGAATGTGAACCATGAGTTAAATTTTCTACAATAGTAATGTTGCGATTGGGAATATAGATAACTGCCCCATTGGTAGTTTTAAGACGAGTATTACGTAAAGTAAAAGAAAGAACAGTTCCAGTATAGGTTCCAATCTTGACAGTATCACCAATGTTATATTCGCCCTCACTGAGAATATTTATTCCCGTTATTACGTCACTTACTAGGCCTTGTGCTCCCATCCCTAAAGCAAGAGAAACAAGTCCCACACTAGCGATAAGAGTGCCAACTGGAATACCTAGAAGTGTTAAAAGACTGTATAAATAAAACAAAAGAATTGTATATTGAAAAAGAGCAACACCAAGTTGAGCTAAGGTTCTTTTTCGACCAGTCATGTGTTCTTGAAACTTTGGATTTTTCAGTAAGTAGCGAGTTAATAAGCGTTTACCTATACGCCAAATCAAGAAAAAGATTCCAGTTGTAATTAGAATTTGAGTACCACGACTTAAGAGTGTATGAAGTACACTATTCCAATCAATTAGAGAATCAACATTACTATTTTTTTTAGTTGTAGATGTTCCTTTTAAAATCGTTGACCAGTTCAAAACATCATCTCCTTAGCAATTTCTTTAGATAGTATATCAAAAAGTAAGGTACTATTTCATTGCTTGAGGGGAGGAATAATGCTAGACTTTTTATGAGAGGAATAATTAATGGAGGATAGATTATGTCAATTTCATATGGTGCATTAGCTGGCTTGATTGCAGCAGTAGCCTTTTTAATCTTAGTCTTATTTACTTTGCCTTTAATTGTTAGAGCAACTAAGACAATGAAGAAAGTTGACTCAACTATGGATAGCGTTAATATAGCAGTTGATGACTTAACTAAGCAGACTGCAGTATTGATGAAACAAAGTGAAGATTTATTAGAAAAAAGTAATGCTCTTCTAGCCGATGTAAATGGTAAAGTAACCGAATTAGAACCAGTTGTGAAGGCAGCTGCAGATTTAGGTGAAAGCGTGTCAGATATTAATTCTTCATCAAGAAGAATGATTGAGCGCTTCTCTGGTATGGGTATTAGAGGAGCTGGAATTGGCATCTTTTCATCTCTAGTTAGTCGAATGTTCGCAAGACGTAAGCGTCGTCGTGGGGAAGACTAATATTTATTAAAGGAGAACAATTATGCGTAAATTAGGTGGATTTTTATTAGGTAGCGTTGTCGGTTTAGGTGTTGGCTTGATTGCTGGCTCATTATTATTACCAGAAGAAACAACTGATGATGTAAAGAAAAAGCTAGCTGAAAACGAAAAGTTACAAGACTTAAAAGAGAAATATGATAAGGGAACTGAAGCAATTAAGAACCAATTAGCATCATTCCCTAAATCAGTTGAAGATGATTCAGAATTGAAAGATTTTGATGATATCGTAATTGATGATACTAACAAAGATCTTGGTGAAGATGAAAAATCTGACAAAGAAGCTGTTAGTGATCTAAATAACGCTGAAAAAAATTAATTAATTAAGATTAAAGAATCAAGTTTTCACTTGGTTCTTTTTTTGTATAAAAAAACTGGTGATAGAGATAAACTATCACCAGTTAATTTAGTATAAAT
>OBLI01000288.1_pt1 | contig 55106 bp, 39 predicted proteins | sample 1519701 | NCBI WGS metagenome assembly OBLI01 (sample SAMEA3663005, study PRJEB22513) | pig gut metagenome | biome: pig gut; feature: pig-associated habitat; material: faeces | place: France | collected 2012
TAAATGCAAAGAATATCCATGTCAAGCTGATGGATTTGTGTCAGCGGGATTTCGGCGTGAAGATGATAAGGAATATCGTAATACATAAAAATAGGATGGAGCCGGAGGATGCAGAAACCCTGGCAAATCTTGCGGAAAAGTATTACGGCACGCCAAAATTACCGGCGAAATATCCCGAGCGCATTGTTGAGAAATATTTCAATACTATATGGGATATATCCACGGCAATGCTGCATAACGTGATATGTGCCTACACCCTGTGGCCGACCTGCAAGGCAGAAGCGGAGGAACGGCGCATTTACCAGGACAGGGCCATAGCAAGCTGTGAAGTGCTTATTGTTGAGCTTGAGCTTGCATCGCGGGAACTGGATGTATCCGCCGATAAATATAAGCAGTATATCGCGATGCTGGATGAGGAAGTCGGCTTGCTGAAAGGCTGGCGGAAATCAGACAACAAAAGGTTCAAGGATTTGAAGTGATTAATTTTACAGGGTGTCAGCTGATTGCGGTTGCTTCCGGTAGTCGGTTCTGCAATGCCAACAACAATGGCAATGCCAACTACAACGATGCGTCCAATCGCAACTCCAACGGGGGCATCCGCCCGCTTCTCTGAGGCTGCCGCACCAACGGCAGGAGAAAAATGAGCAGGGAATGAGCTGGCATCCTTCCACACTTTGTGGCAAATAGGAGCTGTGACGATACCGGCCAAGGCTGTTGTATCTGCAAGCACAGCAGGAAAGGATAAAAAATGCAGGATTTTACCAGTGCCGATAATTTGCTGCGTGGCTACCAGCGCACAGTAAAATGCAGCGGCTGGAAAGAGGCTACCCAGAAATTCGGGCTGAATCTGATGAGGGAGATTTTTTCCCTGCAGGACAGCCTGAGAAACGGCACCTATGAGCAGCAGAAGGGCGCGATATTTATATTGCATGAGCAGGGCAGGAAAAGGCTGGTGAGGGCTCTGACAGTGAGGGATGCGGTTATGCAGCATTCCTTGTGCGATACAGTCCTCACGCCAGCTTTGTCCAGGTATTTGATACACGACAATGGAGCTAGCCTAAAAGGAAAAGGTATCAGCTTCACCAGGCGGAGATTCGAGCAGCATCTGAGGTGGCATTATGCAAGATACGGCAAGACTGGGTATGTACTCAAAATAGATTTCCGAAAATATTTTGATAATATCCGCCACGATGTTCTCCTGCAAGAAATAGCCCGCAGGGTTGCTGACAAAACTGTACTGGACACCATCCAGAAGGTTCTGGCTGCCAATGAGCATGATGTTGAATATGTGCCGGGCATTAACCCGGACGATGTGCTGTTCAACGCATTAGAGCATTATAATCCCGACCGGCCAAGGCCGGAAAAGACGATGCGCATCAGGAAGTCGGTTGCCATCGGTGCACCGCTGGCGCAGATTGCAGGCATCTACCTGCCAACGCGGATTGACACATGGTGCAAGCATGTCAGGCAGGTGCATTGCTATGATGCGTATATGGATGACCGCATTATCATCCACCCGGACAAAGAGTTCCTGAAAAAGCTGCTGCTGGAGATAAAAGCTATTTGCAAAGACCTGGGGATTTTCGTGCATGACGGAAAAACGCAGATCATCAAACTGAGCAAAGGCTTCACGTTCCTGAAAACCAGGTACATCCTGACAGACAGCGGGAAAATCATCCGAAGGATTCCTAAAGATGTCCTGAGCAGGCAGAAGCGGAAAATGCGCAAAATGGCAGCTATGGTCAGGGACGGAGAAATTTCCTACAGAGATTTCGCCAATCAATATAAAAGCTGGCGCGGTGACAAGAAGCGTTACCATGCCAGGAAGGTATTAGCAGAAATGGATAAATTATTTAAGGAGCTGAACGAACATGGAAAACGAGAAGCAGATCATCATTAACAGCAAAGAGCAGGAAATCATCAATCTCACAAATGATTTGACCAGTCCTGTGTCCGCCATCGGTGATTACAAAATCATCAAGTGCTATGAAGCCGCCCTGCTGGGCAAGAAGGATATGCCTTATGATGTGAATGGATTAGTTGAGCAGCGTCAGGAGGTGCGTGACAAAATCAATGCGCTCCAGGCAGAAGTCAAGGCTCTCAGGGCAGAGGCACAGGCTGAGTGATGCAGGAGCTTGAACTTAGGGAAAAACTGAGTGACATGACAATTGATATGCTGGTGGAGATAATCGTGGAATTGCTCCACCTCATATCTGCCCTGAACCGGGAGGTGAAAATATATGAGGAGAATAAAAAATGCGCTGCTGGCGATGATTTTTACGGTATTGATGCTATTATCAATGCCTGTTCTGGCCGCAGAGCGTAATATTGCTGACAGCGTGGGTGTTGACAGGTTTGCTCATTTCGGGCTCAGCTATGTTATTTGTGACCAGCTTAAACGAAACGCTGGCTTCAATGATTTTTGGGCGGCTACGACTACGCTGGCAATTGGCGCAGCAAAGGAAAAATGGATTGATAATCAGTGGGACACCGGTGACTTCGCTGCTGATTGTGCCGGGGTGCTGTTCTATCAGATAAGGTTTTAGGGGTGAAGCTATGGAAAAAGCAGTTTGCTCTATACGGGATTTTTTGCCGGGGACGGGAGGTGCCGGGGCGGTGGTAGGAGGGGTTAGTTCTGTGGCAGGCCTGATTGTAACTCACTTATTCGGCGGCTGGTCCGTAGGGCTTGAAGGGCTGTTAATTGCCATGATTATTGACTATATCACAGGCGTATCAGCATCCTTTTTCTGCCCGGAGCTGTCACTTGACAGCCGCATCGGCTTCCGGGGCATTGTGAAAAAAGTGCTGATATTGCTCATGGTGTCCATGGGGCATATCATGGATGCGGTTATAGGCACGGAGCTGGTGATGCCGATGGTGCTCTATTTCTACCTTGCCAATGAGTGCTTGTCCATAACGGAGAATATCGCAAATGCTGGTGTCCCGATACCGAATAGGCTGAAATCTACATTGAAGCAGGTTAGGGAAGGAAGAGTGAAAGGATGAAAAGAGAAGTAACAATTGATGAAGTTGAAAATATGGCGGCATCCGCCAGGGAGTCAGTCTGGAATAAGGCGAAAGCTGAAGGCAGGGAGCCTAAAATCTACCTGCACTGGACGGCTGGCAATCATACCACTGTATTTGAGGATTATCACATCAATATCATGGGAGATGGCAGCATCTATGTGACTACTGATGATTTGTCGGAGACTAAAAGCCACACCTGGCGGAGAAATACCGGCTCCATCGGCATCGCTCTTTGCTGCTGCTATGGCGGTGGCTCTGCCAGCCTTGGCGGATTTCCACCCACCGCAAAGCAGATAGAAGTTATGGCTCAGGTTATTGATAGGGTTGCCACTGCTCTGTGGCTGACCATTGACAAGTGCCATATTTTAACACACGGGGAGGCTGCCAACAACGAAGATGGCGGTGTTGGCACCCATAAGCCGTATGCATGGTGGAATGACAGCTACGGCGACGGAGATACCCGCGGTGACCTTGAATACCTGGGCACCAGCGAGAGCCCGTCTTACAAGCCGTGGGCTACCGATGGCAGTCGTGGAGGTGATGTGCTGAGGGGCAAGGCTAACTGGTACAAGAATCAGAGGGAGTGTTCATGAAATGATTTTAGCAGATACTATTGAGATGATGAATAGCGAAGATTTTAAGGAGCGCTTTAGAGCAGAGTATTTTCAGCTGAAAATCAGATACCAAAAATTGCATGATATGGTTGTGAAATATGAAGCCGGTACTTTGCCGTTTACGCCGAACTGTCCATTAGAATTACTGAAACATCAGAAAAGTTTGATGGGGCAGTATCTGTACGACTTAGAATTAAGGGCGCAAATCGAAAAAATATGCTTATCATAATGTACTTTGGCGCGGCTGAAAGCCCAGCATATAATCCTTGGTCTACTAATGGAAGCCGTGGTGGTGATGTGCTGAGAGGCAAGGCTATCTGGTATCAGCAGGATTAAGGAGGTAGAAAAAATGATTATCACAGGCATGGAAGATTTTCAGAGCGTTTGCAAGAATCGTCTTGTAAAAACATACAACAAGATGTTTTCGGATGTACGCATTAACTTAGATAACGTATTTATCGTGTGGGCGTGTAAGACATTGCAGAATTACAAAGCCCTGGCTTCTACAACCGTTGATGGCGACGGAGTGTATGTAGAGTACACATACAATGGTGATAAGCAGGAGATGTACGAAGATGTGTATCTTAAGCAGCTGAACACAAAGTACGAGTGATGTAATGGTCAGGCGGTGTAAAAGCCGCCTGTTTGTTTTGGAGGGGATATTATGGCGTTAGCTTCTATGAGCAGTAGCCGGTCAGAAGCACAGGAACAATTACGCAAAGACCAAATGTCGGCGATGCAGCTGGCTATGCTACGCAACCAGTATGGCGATATTGTAAATGCAGCTCAGTCATATAGCAGCAATCCAGATAGCTTGTCAGCGCGGAATACATTTTTCCAAGCACTTAGAGCAAACGATGCTACAAAGGCAGGTGCAAATACCATGTTAGGCAATCGTGGCAGTGCTGGTGATGTTATAAATGGCGCACTGGGAGCGACAGGTAATACTGGCCTTGGTAATCTGTTTTCGCTTCTGGCAGAAGAACAGGACAGAAATAATCGTGGTGTAGATTTAAGCGGATACACTGATAAGGGAATGGGAATTATGACTATTATGGGCGGCCAGCAGTCTGGAAATTCAGGTCAGGGAGAAAATAAGAATGTTTATGGCAGCAGTGGTGCACCGAACCTTATACCTGGTCTTATGGGGAGTGCCGATAATAGCAATGCTGGAGGTAGTTTGCGGACATTAAAGAAAGTGTGATAGGCATGGATTTATTTCATTGGATTGCAAAATATGAGCGGAAGACCGGAGAAAAGTTCGAGCGCGATGAGCGGTTCGAGCTTTTTTTCTTGCCGGAAAAAGGCTTTTGTGAAATTGGCCAGCTAAAAGATATGCTGGTGGCAAATCAGTGCTGCGGTGATTTGCTTTTTTGGCGTGACAAGATAAATAGTGCGGCGAGAAAAGCTGGAGGAATAAAAGCGTGTGGCACCTGGTGCATACGCAAGGAAATAAAAGCATACATTCGCTTGCTTGGATATAGAATTGAGAAAACTGTAGAGCTAGCTGATGGGACGAGGCAATATATATGTATTCATAAAGATACAGGTAAAATGGGACGAGTTTCTCCGGCTTTCAAGTATAAGAAATCTGGCAGGCAGGCTTATTTTATAACATGGGAGCCATGAAAGGAAGGGAGGCTAGAAAATGATATTTTTTGATAGATATGGACGTCAGCAGGAGAAGTGCAATTTTTTTGGCAAGTGCGTATTCAAGGGTGGTTCATCCACGACAGTAAACAATACAACAACATATACGCCTACCGAGTATGAGCTGCAGCTGCAAAAAGCTCAGGCAGATTATGCAGATGCCATTGCGCCCAATTCGTTATGGCTGAATGATACTGCCAGGAATATCCTGCAGAACAGCATAGGTGCTGTGCAGGTTGATTTTAACGGTCTGAATAATCAGGCTCAAGGACAGATAAACAGTGCGAATTCTTCTAACCAGCAGCTTGCAAATGGCCAGCTGCCGACAGCTTATTTACAGAATATGCAGGATGCCATACAGAGCGGCGTGGAGAACAGTTATGGAAAACTGCTGACACAGTCGGCTAAAAACGGTGTTTTGAATAGTTCTGTGACAAATCGAGGTCTTAATGAGATTTCCAAGAATGTTTCTGACACGATGGCGCAGAACTTCAACAATAATATTACCCAGGTAAGCAATCTAAACAACAGCAATATCAATAATGCTACGGCAGGCATTACAACGGCAGCAGCGGCCCAGGAGGCGGCCCAGCAGCCTGCCCTTAACCTTTGGAATGCTTCACTTGGCCTCAATGGGTCCACGACTTCTGCACTTGCGGCAGCGGCAGGCAAAGGAACTACACAGAGCAGTTCCACGCAGTCAACAAGTGGTGGCGGTGGCTTCTTCAGCGGCCTGCTTGGCGGATTGTAAGCGAGGTGAGCAGTTATGGATGATGAAATTACTACATTGATAGATATGATGAGAAAGCAGCAGGAGGCAAACAGCTTCGGAAGCATTGGGAGCAGGCAGCAGCTGCAAAGTGGTCTTCTTGGCAATGCTTACCCGAATGGCGGAGCAAATGCGCAAGCTATGAAGCAGCTTTCCGGCAATGCTTCACAGCTGGCAGGCAGCATGGTCAATCAGGGACAGCATCAGACACAGCAAGCTATGCAAGCCAAAAACAATCTGCAAGGCCAGATGGATAGCTTATCAGCACAGACACAGCAGCAGGCGGCTAGTGCTTTGCAGCAGCAACAGGCCCAGCAGGCTCGTGAGCAGCAGGGACTTGCAAATATGATAAAGATTGGCATGATGATTTATGGTGGCGGAGCTGGTGGCGGTGCAGAGGCTGCTGCCGGTGAAGGTGCAGCCGCCTCCCTTGGTGCGGAAAAGCTGGCTGGCATGGAGTGGGATAATCTCTTGAAAAATAATTCGCTGAAGTGGTTCTAAAAAGGAGGAATGAAAGATGAATTGGCAGACACAGGATGCAAATATGTCAGGAAATAACGGAAATAATGATCAGTCAAAATGGATGCAGGCTTTGTCCATGGCAGCTCTTTCAAATGGAGCGGATGCCAATACCATGCTGGGTTTTGCAACAGGCAGGCTCATATCCAATCTCGTCAACGATTGGATTGGCAATAGAAATGCCAGGAATGATGCCAAGGCAGCTGAAAAATTGAAAAATCAGGATGCTGCCGGGCAGAGCCTGGGAAACCAAAATGCAGGAGCCATGGCGATGGCAGGAAATGCGGCATCGCCTACAGGTACCTATGACTTCGCCAAGGATATTGCTGCAAAGGAAGCCGGTATCAATTATGGCAACCTTGGCAATGCTGGCGAGATTGGCTTCAACGTCCTTACGGGAAAATCAGAATACAACCCGGTGACGCCTGTGCAGATGGAGGATTTGCTGGGGGCTTTTACCGGGAATAAGAAGATTATGTAAGCGGGGTGTGTAAATATGGCACAGATACCAATGTTAAAACTGCTTGGCTCCCAGCAGGTGCAGCAGCCTCAGAATGGCACTCAGATGATGGACACGGCTGCCACCCAGGGAATTCAGCAGGGGATTCATGAGAGCAACGTAAATCGCGTTACTAATCAGATTGCCCAGGATGCACAGAATGAGGTGGCCAAGTTTCAGACCGGATTAATGACGCCGCAGGACCAGCAGAGTGTAGCCAATGTAGCTATGCAGAGGCGTTTTCAGGATTTGGCAATCAATGCAAAGCAGAACTGGGAAAACGCAGCTATGAATGGCGACCAAGCCGGGATGGATGCGGCCAGCCAGCAGGCAAAGGTTTATCGGGAAGCTGCCGAAAAGGCCGGAATAGACCTGTCGGGAGTCGGTGCAGACCGCACGCTGGCACAGGCAAGGGCGGCAAGGGACGTATTCAACGCCCAGCAATATGGTAATTTCATCGTGGGAGGCATGGACTCCGGCCAGATGTACAACAGCTCCTACCAGGAGGCACTCAACGCAGGCATGAGCAGGAACGGGGCCCGTGATTATGCCAGGAGCAAGGCATCTGATTACCAGAAAAAGAGGGTGCAGGGGCTGATGGATGAGCTTTATACACAGGGGATAAACCCGGATAACTCCATTAACTCATACGGCATCCAGCTTATCAGCGCAATCCGAGATGAGGATGCCGACAAGGCAAATGTAGCACTTACTGCTTTTGGCTTGCCGGTCAACAACTATACCTTCGCCAAGAAGGAGCAGGCAGCTCAGAGTGCTTTCCAGAGGGCTTTGCAGCAGATGGGATATGGCACTGACGAGCAGATTAAGCTGCTTAACGCCCAGACATCAGCACAGGGACAGCTGGCGCAGCAGCAGGCACGCTTGCAGGATTGGATAGCTGGCAATCAGTTTAGCAGGATGATGCAGCAGTATGAGAAATATGGTTATCCTGCCAGCAGTAGCAGGGGCTCAGGTTCTAAAGCTAGTCAGCCTAAAGAAATGAAGCTCAGTTCAGGTCAGGAAAAAGCATATAACAAAATAGACATAGCCATGAATAAATTGAGGAATGCGCTGGCTAATCCTAAAAAAGAGGAAGATACGGTTGCCACTCCTGAAGAATCAGATGCACTGGCAGAATTAAACTCAGCTATACAGGATGCGGAAAAGAGTGGTGATTTCGACCAGGAAACCATAGATGAATTCTGGAAGATGGCATGGCCTTTGGCTGTATCGTATCAGAAAAAGTACAAATATGCACCGAATTTCAATCAGTGATAAATAAACACCTATGACAGGGAGGAGAATATCTTATGTCAGAGATGAGCGAATATATAAAGAACAGGCTGAATAGCAAATATGGCACGCCGGAGCAGTTGCAGGATAGCTTAACAATGGCAAATGGCTCCTGGTATTATGATGGGGCGGAGGAAAAGACCAGCCCGCTGGAGGACCTTGCGAGAGTATTTGCCAGCAGTGCTGTGGGCGGCACTGGCGATATACTGACAGGCCTTGGGACACTTACCAAGAATTTTATGGAAGATGATGATGGAACGTCATTGTTCCCGTTGCCAATCGCCAAGCCTGTAAGCGAGGGGCTTATCAATAACGGCCAGTACCTGAACAAAGTCAGCCAGGATTTGGCCGGTGGCAGCATGAAGCAGGGCAAGTCCCAGGACGGGTACTGGCAGGATAAAGGCTTTCTGGACAGGGTATCAGATATTGATTACTGGACGGATCCGTATGGCGTTGGCATGGATATTGCTATGCTTGGCGGAAGCATGGTGCCGCAGCTTCCTGTTCTGGCAGCTATGCCGGAGGTTGGCGTTGGACGTCTGGCCGGTGGATTGCTGGGCAAGTTAGGCGGTAAATTTGCGACTAATGCCGCCCGCGATACCAATATGCTCACTCATGCAGGCAATACAATTGCAGCAGGCCTTAACAAAGCTGGCAGTGCCCTGGGTGGAAGCACGGCTGCACAGATGGAGCATTGGGCATTGGCAGGCGGCCCGACTACTGCCATGATGAACGCAGGCGGATTATATGAAGACCTGAAAAAGCAGGGGTATGATGACAGCCAGATTGCCAACAGCATGTATGGCATGATGCAGGAGGAATTGCCGCAGGATTTCCTGACAGGTGCGCTGGCGGGACTTGCCTTGAGCGGCAAGCTGGGTAGAGTTGTAGGTGGACAGAACGCGGGTAGGCTGCGGCAGGGTGTGCAGAACTTTGCTATCAATGCGCCGATTAATGTAGCTTCCGAATACTTTGATGAGGCAAACCAGCAGAGATTACAGAATAAGTACACCAACAAGCCTTATGGTTCTGATATTTTCAATCTTACAGATGATGAGAAGGCGGCAGGTGCCAGTGCTGCCGCTCCTGCTTTAATCCCTGGTGCTTTGGGTGGCGCTAAGAATGTCATTACTAGAGGCAGGAGCTTTAGGGAAGCATACAGTGATTGGCGTAATAGCGGCGGGAGATTGCCGTTCATCAACAGGAATAGTAACAGTAACAATGCTGAAAATGATGTTGTCAATGATGGGGAATTGCAGCAGCAGATTAATGCTGTGAACCAGCAGATTTCTGATGCGGTAGACCAGGCAAATGCCGAAGCCATCAGCACGGCCGCCCGGAATATGCCACAGGTTCCTGCCGTGCCACAGGCAAATACTGTCGGCAGTAACGCTGTGGAGGCTGCAGCGGCTCCGCTCATAGGCAAGCGCATGGATAACGGCGAAAACGGCTGTGTAGAGGCTGTTACAAAGATTGGTGCCAGCACCAGCGGCTTCCTGAAGAACGAACTGGATAATGGCGTTGTGTATGTGCCGAAGCTGGTTGAAGATGCCCAGGAAGCCGGTGTCGGCGTAGTAGCGTACAGCCCTGAAAAGGTAGTAGCAGGTGACATTATTGTATATGGTGATAACGACCATGTTGTTATGGCCGATGGCAAGGGTGGCTATGTCGGCAACAGCACCAGCCAGCAGAAAATTGTGCATGGCAGTGACTACACTGACATGGGGGATTTGAAGCCTACCAAGATTATCAAGACAGGCAACACCGGCACATCAGCGGGGAGTTTTGCTGGAGAAAGCTATTCCGGAGATAGTGCTATTGATTCCGCCATTGTATCAGCTGCCAACAAATACGGCGTGGATCCTGCTTTGGTGGCTGCCGTTGCCAAGCAGGAAAGTGGCTTCAATCAGGAGGCTTCTTCTGGAGCAGGCGCGAGGGGAATTATGCAGCTCATGCCGGAAACAGCAAAGGGACTTGGCGTAAATCCTGATGATATGGTGCAGAATATTGAGGGCGGCGCAAAATATCTTGCCGAGATGTTGAAGGCATTTGGCGGCAATGTAGAGATGGCACTGGCTGCATATAACGCAGGTCCTGGCAACGTGGAGGCAACAGGCGGTGATATGTCCAGGCTGCCGAAGGAAACCCAGAATTACGTACCTGCTGTGATGGAGAATTATAACGGCTTTAAGTCCGGGGGAACTGTTGCAAAAAATGCAACAGTTGGTGAAGCAAACAATATGGATATGCCGAAGGCTGATTTTAGGAGCATCTTTGAAGGCTTGGATAATTTCTCAGCTGATGATATGCTGAATGATTTCGTCCAGTCAAATGTGGATGAGTATGGCAATGTAACTCTGCCGGGCCTTGCGGAATTGCTCAACAACAAGAAGGACAACTTCACCCAGAATGGATTTAAGCGATTCACCCAGGACTCGGAGCTGCTTTTAGCACTGGCCGAGCAGATGTATAACCGTATGGCAGATGATGATGTGTCAATTGTTCGGATGATGCTGGAGAACGCCAGCAAGAGAGCTGATTTTGATAATTATGCTAAGATTGGTCAGGCCCTGACCGAAAATGATACTCCTGCAATCAAGAAATATGCGGCAGATTACAGGGACAAGCTGACCAGGGCACTTAATAATCTGACGATGCTGGCCAGTCACATGGAGAACAGCAAACCAAAAGCAGAACCAGCTGCCGAGGGCAAGCCTTTTACTGCAAATGATGATATTCAGCCGCAGGCAGTGGCCAATAAAAACGAAGAAACACAGAAAAGGCAGAGTGTACCTGTTGCGCAGAAGCCGCAGACGATGATGCTCCCGGAGCCAAAGCCTCGTGCTGATTTTATGCAGGTGGGTATGCCTAATCGGTCAAGCACAGTACCACGGGCACAGGCCAATAACGCACCGGTACAGGCTCCACGCTTGCCGCAGGGTATATCGGCAAGCCAGAATCAGCTGCCAATGTTACAGGCCCCTAAACCGCGTATAGACTTCATGAAGACATCTTTACATAATCTCCCACAGGCTATGGCTCCTGTAGCACAAAGCAAGGAGGAGCGCATCCAGCAGGCGGAGGCAATACGTCAGGTTGCTGCCGATAATGATGTAACGCTCCCCAAAGAGCTTGATATGGGGCTGGATTCGGGCGCAAAAAAAGCTGTGCAGGCAGCACAGCAGGAGTTAATCAATGCAGTACCGTCACTGGAGGCGGTAAAGAATGGAGGAAATACAAATAAAAATCAGAGTATCAGCACCGAAGCGGCCAAAGCCGAGGAAGGTATCAACGCCGAAGACAAAATTCAGCACGCCGAATCTGGACAGGGCAAAGAAGGGGCGGTGCAAGTAAACGAGGATAATGTTGCTGATAATGCTGCTACGGAGCATTTTACTAGAGGCACGCATATTCACACCAGGACTGGAGAAGAAAATCCTGCTGCCAGACTGAACATGAAAGTGGACAATGATGTTTACAAAAAGGTCAATGCGATTGCCAAAAAGCATGGTGGCGGATACAGCCGTTTTGCCAAGAAATTCCTGTTCAATACTTCTGAAGACCGCGATGCTTTTGTCGATGAGGCGGAGCGCGAGGTGTTTGGCCGGAAAGCTGAGCAGTTCATCAAGAAAAGCGGTGGTAATACTGCAAAAAAGGATGCACAACAGCAGAAACAGATTGAAAGCTATAGTATTGATGAGGCTAAATCGTTGGTCAATGAAGTTAAAAAAAGGTACGAATATAGTGAAGTAAATTACGATACAGCTCTTAAAATGCTTGATGATATTGCATCTAAAGTGCATGGGAAGATAAGGCCATACAACAATGGTGATGCGCAACCTATTTTTGATTATGATTTAAAAAATACTATAAAAGAAATCACAGACATGGAAAAGTTAGGCGAGATGTCTTCACCTGATGATTATCATGGTTTTTTAGATGGAAAAACTCAAGAAGAGATTAAAAACATTAAAGAAATATTAATTCCGTCTATGAAATTTAAGATGGAAAAATTAGCTAAAGATAATGCGAAAGTAGAATTCGTACCAATGAACCCACGTCGTAAAGATACAAAAGTACCGCTTATAGACGGTGGTTTATATCCAGATTATGCTTATTTATATTTTAAATACATGCGCAAAAAACAGTTTGAGATGCATTTAAACAATCAATTAGAAGATAAAGGCGAAGGGGATAAGTCTGCCACGGCTCCGGAGCAAACTGCACCTGTTGCAAAGCTGGACAATGAAAATGCTAGTAACAAGCCTGTAGATGTAAAGGAATATGAATTTGCTGAAGGGTATAGGTCTGAATCAGGGCGAAGCCTCAATGAGTCTGATGAAGACGAATTTGTTGTGAAACCTGATGGCAGCAAAGACTTTGGCGAAATTACTCCAGATATATCCGCAGCTGTTAAAGAACAGAGCGGAATTGACTTGCCAGCTGGTAAAATTCGTCTGCGTGTAGGGAACGATAGAGAAGGTTTAATTCACGCTAAAAAGCATGAAGAACAGGCGCAAAATGCAGGTTTTAACTCTATTGAAGATTTGATAGAGGATGTAGTTGCTAATTTTGATAGTATATATTTACATAAAGCGAATATAGAAGGTCATAGAGATACATATTCACTGGTAAAGCATGGTGTGGAGAAGCATAACGCAGTAGCTCCTATCTATTTTGATTTACAGTTTAATGGTGAAGGCGAGTATTATCTGGTCATTACCGCTATGCCTAAGAGCGATAGAAACTTAAAAAAACAAACAAAAAAAGACCGCTTGATTTATAGCAGCCCGGGCTTAGATACTGCGACTACTTCCAACAGCAGTCCGGTTTCCCGTCAAGGTAGCGTTAATGTTGGAGCTACACAAGATGTTCTCCCTACATCCGATAAATCAAGCGGTATTCTTACTGCAAGTGTAGCACAGAATGATGAAAATAGCAACAACAAACCTATTTTTGGGGAGTATAACGAAGCAGAGCTGTTTGAAGCACTTGGTATTGAAGCGTTAGAAGATGATGATGTAGTTCTTAGCGCACCAGACAATATTTCCAATACTGCCGAAGAACGTGCAAGGCTGGAGGCCAAGCTGGCGGCAAAGCTGAATAGGATTTCTGCAAATCCTGTATTTGACCCTGAGATATACACGCTTGCTTTGCAGATTGGCTTTACGTACATAAAAGATGGGTACAGCACAGCAAAGAAATGGCTGGCAAAGATGCACCAGCAGTTTGGGGACAAGATTTCCCCGTGGGCACCTGCTATTTTAAAGACAATAGAGGATTGGCCAGCAGGTACTGATTTCAACGAAAAACAGGCTATGCTGTTTACAAAAGCAGTTGGCTCCATTTACGAAGGTGGCGAGACTGATGTAAATGCCATAACAAAACGCATCACCGGCAAAATGTCGGCAGCGCACAAGAAACAGTTTACACCTATCATCGAGGCGGCTTATAATGGTATCAAGATATTCTTTGATAACATGGAGGCTGATAGAAATGGGCAGGAACGCACAGAGAGCAAAGGACCTGATGGAGGATATGAAAATGTACAAGCCGGACAGGCTGGAGGAGTGGAAGAAGCAGGGGATAAAACCTCTGGAGTACCTGGAGAAGTTCCTGGACGGAGTGGACGAAAGGGAGCAGAAGACCCTGGAAGTCCTGAAGGAGAGAATACCGCAGGGGCTGGATCCGCTGGAGTACGAGCAGGAGCTGAATTGGAAAAGACAGCAGGCAATGGAGATAGCAAACCAGGAAGTAAACAGTCTCCTGCGCTGACACCAGCACAGAAGAACCCTTCTCCTACTGAGATACCGGGGCATGACTGGGAAATTAAGGAATCTGCTGCTGGAAAGACCAGCGAAAAGCAGAGGTTTCAGCAGAATGTGGAGGCCATAAAATTACTCAAGCAGCTGGAGGCCGACAACCGTATGCCGACACCGGCAGAGCAGGCTGTGTTGGCAGCTTATAATGGCTGGGGCGGCTTGAAGGATGCCTTTATGGAAGGCAGTAAAGAGAATAGCGAGATTAGGGCATTACTCACAGATGATGAGTATAATGCTGCTAAGTCTACCATGAACGACGCCTTTTATACCAGCCCTGGCATCATCAGGGCGATATGGAAAGGCGTTTCTCGTTTGGGCTTTAAGCATGGCCGTATTCTGGATCCATCTATGGGTGTTGGCAATTTCTACGGCTGTATGCCTCGTGATATGATGGCAAAATCTGATTTGCGCGGTGTTGAGCTGGATAATCTTACTTCCAGATTTGCCAAAATGCTCTATCCTAGTGCCTTCGTTGAGAATAAGGGGTTCCAGGACAGCAAGACACCTGATAACTATTTTGATTTGGTTATTTCCAACATTCCTTTTGGGCAGAAAAAGATTGATGGCTATCAGGTGCATAATTATTTCTTTGCCAACGGCATTGACAAGGTTCGCCCTGGCGGCCTGATGGTATTCATTACCTCGCAAGGTTCCCTTATTGGCGGTGCTGATGGAGCACGCATGAGGAGCTATCTGGCTGGCAAGGCAGACATGATTGCCGCTTACAAGCTGCCAGACACGGCTTTCAACGAAGCAGGCACCAAGGTTATAACTGATATTATCATCATGCGCAAGCGTGACAAGGATAACGTGCAGTCGCCTTATGCAAATGATTTTCTGACTGTAAGCACATATAACCAGATGGCTTATCGTGGAGGCGGTTCAGCAACTATCAATCAGTATTTCTTGGACAATCCGGATAAGGTTATTGGTACTTTGGGAATAGAAAAGAATCAATATGGCAAGGATGCTATTACTGTAAAGGGCAGTGAAAATACAAAAGTAGAATGGGATTTAGAGAAAGCTATGAGGGATTTGCCAGAAGGGGCATATCAGGAGGATAACAGAGCAAAGACAAAGGCGTTTGATTCCGCATCCGCAAATAAGAAGGCCCGTGCTGATGAAAAAATGCGTGATTATGAGTATTACAGGCGCAGTGACGGCAAGATTGTGCAAAATCAGAGTGGTGTTGAGGTAGAAATTACAGGCAAGAAAGCTAAGGTTGTCGATGCTTACATCGAACTAAAAAATGCACTTAACGCTATCATCCTTGCCCAGATGGATGCCAAGGCTACGGAGAAGCAGCTTGACAGCCTGCGGAAGACACTGAACGAAAGATATGACAGCTTCGTTGAGAAATATGGTTATCTTAATAATCAGACTACAGCCAGAAACTTCATCCAGGACCCATCTGCCGGAATGGTTATGGCATTGGAGAAAGTAAAATTTGAGGGTACGGGCCGGAGCAAGAAGCTGGCCAGCGTGGAAAAGAACGACATATTTACCAAGCGTACAGTGGAAGCAGTCAGTGAAGTGACGAAGGCTGAAAGTCCATCTGATGCCCTGCTGTTTTCTCTTGCCAATCGCAACGGCGTAGACCTTGATTATATGGCAAAGCTCCTGGGGAGCACGCCGGAAAAGGTGGCAGCAAACCTTCAGGGCAAAATATTCAAGAACCCTATGACGGGTGCGTATGAAACCAGTGATGAGTACCTGTCCGGAAATGTCCGTGAGAAACTGGCGTATGCCGAAGCGGAAGCCAAGCGCGATAAATCTTACGAAGGTAATGTGGAGGCACTGAAGAAAGTTGTTCCGGAAGATTTGGTATCTGACGAAATTCTGGTCAACATCGGTGCTCCGTGGATTCCTGTATCTGATTATCAGGATTTTGTCAATTATCTGATGGGGCGTGAAGACAGCCCTTTTGAAAACGTAAAATTCTTGCCGTCGGCAGGCAAATGGGAGATAACGGGATATATCAATAGCCCTAAGTTTAAGGTTAAAGGTATAAAGTTTGAAGATTTCTTGCAGAATATTTTTAATAACAAAGCTATTACTGTATATAGCTACAGTGGCAAAGATAGAGTTGTTAATCAGGAACTTACAGATGCAGCTAATCTTACGGCAGATGAAATACGCCGTGAATTTTCTGATTGGCTTTGGAGCGAAAAGGAGCGCGAAAAGAGGCTGGTTCGCTATTATAACGACAATTTCAATAACAGCGTAAACCGCGAGTATGATGGCTCGCATCTTACTTTTCCAGGCATGAATGGCAAAATTCATTTAAAGCCGCATCAGAAAAACGTTGTGTGGCGTATGCTCCAGGGTATGAATACACTTATCGCTCATTGTGTAGGTGCTGGCAAGACCTTTGAAATGCAGGCAGGCGGTATGGAAATGCGCAGGCTGGGCATAGCGAAGAAGCCTATGTATTGCCTGCCGAACAATGTAGTTGAGCAGTTTGCCCGCGAGTTCAGGCAGCTGTACCCTAATGCGAAGCTGCTGGTACTGAAGACAGAGGATTTGCCAGAAGTTCCTAAGATGACAAAGACTGTCAAAACAGCTGATGGCCGCAATAAGAAGGTTGCAAAAATTAAATTTGAGAATCTTCCAGAAAAAGAAAGGAATAGCATACTTGAGAAAAGAGCTGCCCGCAACCGTACCCTGGCACGTATTCAGACTGAGGATTGGGACGGGATTATAATCTCCCACACTATGTTTGAGCGATTCCCGCTCACGCCGGAAACAGCTTCTGAATTTATGAAGGAGCAGATTGATGTGCTTGAACGTACTGTGAAAGAAGCCAAGGCAGGTAAAATGGATAAGCGGGCTATTTCGAGCATGGAAACCAAGATTGCCAACATGAAGGAGAAGCTCAATGACATTTTAGATACAAGCCTTGATGATATTGGCATTCCGTTTGAGCAGCTTGGCATTGACCAGCTCTTTGTGGATGAGGCAGACTTATTTAAAAATCTCCATTATGCCACATCAATGGACAGGGTTTCTGGTCTCACTAATTCAGATGCAATCCGCTCCAATGATATGTTTGCCAAAACTCAGTGGCTTACCAGGACGCTAGGCGGAAGGGGCGTAGTGTTTGCAACCGGCACACCTATTTCCAACACTATGGCAGAGATGTTCACCATGCTCCGCTATATGGATATGCAGGGGCTAAAAGAAAAGGGGCTTGACCTCTTTGATAACTGGATTAGGACGTTTGCCGAGATTGGCACCGGCATTGAAAGAAAACCGTCTGGTGATGGCTTCCGCAAGATAAACAAGGTTAAGCGTTTTATCAATATGGCTGACCTTACGAAGATGTTCCGAAAGATTGCTGATGTTAAGACGCAGGATGATTTGGACTTGGATATTCCGGAATTAAAAGATGGCAAGGCTACTATTGTTAAGATACAGGCGGATCCAAATTTGGTTCGCTACATAAAGGAAGAAGTTCCTGCCCGTATCGCTGCTATGAAAAAAGGATTTACGCAGGAAAAAGGTGGAGATAACATGCTTGCCCTCACCAATGACCTGCGCAAAATGTCCCTCAACGATGATAAGATTGAGGCGTGTGCTGACCAGATAGCCAAGAAATTTGAAGAAACGTCTGACATTAAAGGTGCGCAGCTTGTATTCTGCGATATGGGTATTCCAAGGGCAGAATCAGAAAAAGAAAAAAAGAAGAAAGAAGATGAGCTGGATGATGATAACGAGGCAGAAAATGCCAGCGTGTATGAAAAGCTCGTTAAGGCACTGCGCAGCAGGGGCATACCTAACGACCAGATTGCCTTTGTACAGAGCGCAAAGAATAAATCCCAGATGGATGAACTTTTCCAAAAGGTTGACAGCGGTGATGTGCGCATACTGATTGGCTCTACACAGAAAATGGGCGCTGGTACAAACTGCCAGCATCATCTTGTTGCCTTGCATGATTTGGATGCACCTTGGCGGCCGCGTGATTTGGAGCAGAGGCATGGCAGAATTTTGCGCCAGGGCAATCCGAATAAGGAAGTAGAGATATTTAACTATGTTGTGCAGGATTCTTTTGATGCTAATATGTGGGAGAAACTGAAGAATAAGGCTGCCATCATCGCCCAGGCTATGAGCAGTAATACACAGCTGCGAGCTGTAGAGGATGCCGACCTTGTGACACTGGGATATGCTGAAATTGAGGGCGCCGCTACCGGCAATCCTCTTATCAAGGAGCAGCTGTCGCTCAACAATGAAGTGACGAAGTATGCCCATGCCCAGACAGCTTTCAAGAAGCGTCAAAGAGATGCCCAGGCAAAACTTGATACACTACCGGAGTCTATTGACAATTTGCGGCTTATCCGCGACAAGCTCAATGAGGATATTGCCAGACGTGTTGATACGAAAGGCAATGCCTTCAAGGCCACCATTGATGGCAAGGTGTATACCGAGCGTGCCAAGGCAGAGGAAGCCCTGCAGAAGGTGCTGGGGAGCTACAATAATACTGTGTCTACCTCCATCGGCAGCATCGGTGGCATGGAAATCAAAGCTGTGTACAAGGAAAACAGCTACACTATAGGCGACGAGGCAGGCAGCTCTGTAAAATTGCAGTTGGTTGGCAACCGCGCCTATACTGTAAAAAGCAATTCCATTCAGGGGATTGAGAATACCCTGCGCAACGGACCGGAGAACCTGCTGAAGGAAACTGAAAGCAACATCAGTCAGCTGGAAGCAGAGCTGAAGGATGCCGAGGAAACTATGAAGCTGGAATATCCTTATGCTGAAAAGCTGAAGGAAATGCAGCGGCGGCTTGATGAGATTAACCGTGAGATTGAGCAGACTCTGGTCGACAACGGAAGGAAGCAGCTGTCCGAAGCGGATAATGAAGAAGGGGCGGAGACTGCTGAAAAGAAATACTCTGTTGCTGATGATGGCGTGGCAGAACGAACCATGATGACTACGGAAGAATTTGCCGATGTAGTCCTTAAGGCGTTCCCAACGGCCAGGAACTTCCAGAGAAACGGCAATGAAGTAACTTTCACCCTGCCGAATGGCAGCAAGGTTACTGTGGACCTAGTAGAGAGGATTGCTTTCTCTGCTGCCGACAGGCGGAAGGCTGCCGGTGACTATGGCAGGAATATACGCACCGATGAGGCACCGGAAGGAATGTATGAAGGTGTCGGCAAGGACGCATTTATCACCCTGGCCAACGGTGGCAGGCTAGGCACCATCTTCCATGAGGCCTATCACTTTGCCAGGGCGGTTGCTCTGCCGAAGGATATGAGGGACTTCCTTTCCCGGCGTTATGAGAATGAGGAGGCAGAGGCCGAAGCCTATCGCAAGTGGCGGCTGGCAAGGGACCGTTCAGGAATGTTTGGAAAAATTTGGAGCAAAATAAAGGATTTTGCCAGTGCCATGTCGAATATACTCGGTATAGAAACAGAGCATAATATTTTCCGCGGCATTGAGTCCGGCAAGGTGTTTGAGCGTGGAACTGCCGGTGGCGTCACCACAAAGTTTTCTCTGACTGATAGGGCAAATAATCAGCTGATGGAGGCCATTGTATCGAGCATTGACTCTGCTATAAGGAAGTGGCAGTTCTCTGGGATTAGCTCGGATGAGATAAGGGCAAGACTCAATGAGGATAATTCCGATTTAAAGAACCAGATATTGGCTCCTATCAGGGCATCCTACAATGACATAAAAAGCCGTAAAGATAAGGATATTTCCAGCAAGGCTGCTATTGTTGATAGAATTAGAGGTGACAGGCTACTGCCCGAAGGTGTAGGCTATGAGCAGCTGTATGAGAATTATTTAGCAGATATGAAGGAGATGTATGAAAATGCAGCAAAAATCTATTCAGCAGTCTGCCGAGATAAGGGAATTCACAGAGACTACTCTACTGAATTACGTACTTGGGCAGATGTCCAAAGAGCGAGAAACAATGCCATCGCAGATAACAGAACCGAAAGAGAAAGACAAATGACAGCCAGAGCCGCCGTTGCTGATGATGGCGGTTCTTCTATTGTAAGAAAGTATTCTATCGCGCCGGATGATAACTCCAAGGAAAGTTTTGTAAAGCGCATTATGAACCGTTTCAAGGGTCAGCACAAGGGCGATAAGGAATACCGTGAAATGGTAAAGAATATCATGGAGGAGTTATCCCAGTGCAAAATCCGCTGGGGCAAGCTGGACCCTGGGCTGGAGTCCGTATTCAAGGAGGCAGAGGGGATTATCCGCGTTGCCAAGCCTTACGATTGGGCAACAGTGCTGCCACATGTGGGCAAGGCAGTAGCGAAACGGCTGGACATATCCACTGACGAGGCCATGCAGAATTATATTGCTGACTGGGTTCTGTCCGGTGCACCGAACAACAACGGCGAGGAAGCAAAAATATTCGGCGAGGCCATGAAAAAGAATGAATACATGTCGGACAAGCTGTTTGAGCTGAGAGGGATTTTCTCCGAGTATGCTGAGAAATCCACGCATGATTTCCATCAGAATGTCATTTCTTATGAACAGCCACGGAAAAAGAACTCATGGAACGATAATCTTAACTATTGGTATGACCAGTGGGTAGAGGAACTGGGGCCGATAAAGCGCATGGTTGAGGCTATTGAGAAACAGAAGAAAGCCCGCCTGCCACTGGCACTCAATCCGTATGTTGGCTTCCGCCTGTTCCGTGGGCATTATGGCAAGGCCATGACTATGGTGGAAGGCACCAGCAAAAAAGCGGTAGAGGCTTTGCAGCGCATCTATCCAAATGTTAACTTTGAAGGGTTTGAAACTATCCACATGATTTTGGATGGCATCAACGCCCTGAATGATAAGAAACGGCGTGAGGCATTCAGCGAGTATTGCGTGATGCGTCATGTGCTTGATATTCATGACTATAATGACGGAATACGCTCACAGCAGAAAGAGGCCGAAGACCGCATTGAGGAATTGCAGCGTATTATAAGCAGCCTGCGTGCCGAGGAGGAAAAGGCAACCCAGAAAACCCATAAGCAACGCATAAAGAAAGATTTAAATGAGCATCTGGAGGTTCTTGGCGAACTGAGGGATGAGATTGATAAGCTGGAAGATAGCATAATGGAAACCCCGAAAACCCGTGCAGAATGTGAAAAGATTATAAATGATTACACTGATGATATGGATATACAGCAGGCACAGGAAAAGCTGGTGCATTATTCCAATACCATGCTGGCGGTTCTGCATGACTCCGGTGTAATCAGCGATAAGCATTACAAGAACACCCTTGAGAAATGGCCTAACTATGTGCCGATGTTCAGGGTGTTTGATGAAAATGAGGCTATCCAGTTTGGCGATAGCACTAAAGCCCAGATGGGCTCCACGCGTCAGGTGATAGACCCATTGCAGTCTATCATCAGGAACACATACGACTTCATGAAGCGTGGCGAGAAGAACAGGGCAAAGCTGCTTCTGGCAGGCCTTGCACGTTGCACCGGCGTAGGTGAATATGTGGAGGAGGTTAATGCGCCTGGTTCTCCAAGCCTTGGTGATACCATCACATTCTATGACAGAGGCAAGAAACGTTACCTGGTTACGGATCCGGCTGTTGTTCAGGCGGTAAACGGCATGGGCAGGGATAACAGTAGCTTGGCACTCAGGCTGTTTAATTTACCTGTCAGGATTGCCCGTGCCTGCTTTGTAACCATGAACCCGTCTTTTGCCATCAGAAACATATTTAGAGATGTGGCGGATGCCACTATTTACAGCCAGTACGGGTTCAAGCCTTGGGATTTCGTATCAGGCTTCCTGCATGTACTGCGGCGTGATGATATGTTTTATGAATGGATGGCATCTGGTGCAGCCCAGGCATCTGCACTTTCCCTGGATAGGCAGTATACGCAGGCTACCATTGATAAGATGGGGAAGCAATTTAGTGAGAAGGTGTTTTCACCAAGCAGCTGGCTGAATCTGCTTGAGATGGCAGGAGAGGTATCTGAATACGGCACGAGGGTTGCTGCCTACGAAAAGGCCCGGCAGGCCAAATATTCAGAAAGCAAACTTAGTGCAGGCATTATAGATGCTGCCATTGAGAGCCGTGATTTGATGGACTTTGCCCGCGGTGGCCGTGCTTCGAGAACGCTGAACAAAATTGCTCTTTTCAGTAATGCAGCTATTCAGGGCTGGGACAAGTTCTTTAGAACCTTCGACCCGCGTGACAAGAAAACGTTCATGAGGGCTGCGGCAAGGCTGGCATTTACTGCTATGCTCCCGGCTTTGCTGTTCAGCCTGCTGTATCGTGATGAGGAGTGGTACCAGGAGCTTCCTGAGTGGCTGAAAGAGTCCAACTGGGTGGTTGGCAAGGTAGGAGATACGATTATCAGAATACCTAAAGGTCAGGATTTGGGCATCCGTATGACTTCCAATTTCATTGAAAAGGCTATTGGCAAAAAGAGTAAGGTTACAGTTAAAAACCAGTTCAAGCCTATAATGGATGCACTTCCTTCGCTTATGCCACTGGGATTGCTTCCTGTTGTAGAGAATATGTCTAATTATAGCTTTTTCAGTGATGCGCCTGTGGTGCCTGGATATTTGTCCAAGCTCCCGGACGAGATGCAGTATAATGCCAATACATCCAGCATGGCGAAGTTCTTAGGGGAAAAGCTGGGCTACAGCCCGATAAAGATAGACCATCTCATGTCCGGTTATGCCGGAAATGTATATCGCGGAGCAATGGAGACTGTAAACTTCGTTGAGCGCGATAACAAGTCTATCCCACATGTAACTGACATGCCTATCTTGAATGGCTTAACCTACATGCCGTACAAGAACCCTGCCTCCGTCACGAAGTTCTATGATGAATGGGAAAAGATGGAAAAAGAGCACAATCTGTTTAAGCAGACGGGCAAGCAGCGGGATGGTTATTCGGAAAACAGGTATAAGCGCATGAAGGAGGCCAGCAATAAAATGACCGAGCTTAACAAAAAGGAACGTGCCATAGTCATGGATAAGCGCCTTGATACCGGCAGGCGATATGCGCTTCAGAGAAGCATACAGGAGCAGCGTGTAAGGCTGGCTAATTCAGTGATTGGCAGGTGATGCTGTGAAGTCCTTTTGAAGCCCTTTTTCTTTGAAAAGCAGATTTGGAGGTGAGAAATTTGAGAATGAACCGTATAAATACTGCATAGATACACCATAAAAAATAGGCGTAAACGTTTTGAAAGAAGAACATGATCTGAGTTATATAGTTATATAAGTTCTGTTTAAAATAGTGAACATGAAATAAGAAAATCCCTGCTTTGGTGCGCTTTTGAAAGAAAGCGTATCACGGCAGGGATTTTCTGCATTATAGGTAGAAGATGTGGTCGATATGTAACTTATATCTTAATGCCTAAACATCAAAATCAGTTCGCCTGTAATTGTTAGCTTGCACAACAGCACCAAGCCCGTTACTACAACTAATGTGATTAGTTATCACAATTTCATATAAATAAAGCGACGCGGATCATTTTGTTGTATCTGTTCAGACCTCAAGAGGGACAGGTGCGGCATGTACCCAAAGAAAACCTTGAGTGCAGCCTCGCTTCTTAGCGAGTGCGAGCGTAAGCGACGCAGGAGCTTAGAAGCGCGAGGCTGTGCTAAGAGCGAGAGCGAGTTTTCTATGGGTACTGCCGCTACCTGTCCCTTTTTAATGTCTGAACAGAGTCCACGAATTAACAAGCCATTGATGATATTGCTAGCGTAACGTATAATCACAAAGGTGAATTTATCATGTCAATATTACGATATACATATAAAGTGAGAAAATGGATTTTCTCATATTGTGTACGTTTTTATATGTTTTTGCAGTTTGGATTTGTGATTTTAGCTTGCAACTGAAGCTGTTAATCTGCAATTTGTAGTGGTTTACAAGGACGGGATAACCATGAAGAATAACTTTGTTTGCTCACTGAGCATTTTGAATGTACTAAATCGCAACTACGCCGCCATGCACAAGAGCATGCTGCGGATTGCCACAGGACGGAAGATAAACAGCGTGGCAGATGATCCATCGGGCTGGGCTATAGGCCAGCGCATGAGCGTGGAGATAAGATGCCTGGACCAGGTCAGGCAGAATGCCCAGAACAGCCAGAGCATGATGAAGGTGGCAGACGGGGCACTGTCCTCCACCATAGATATTCTGCGCACATTGAAGGAAAAGGCCATTGCTGCCGCCAACGGCACCATGACGGATGCAGACAGGCGCAACGTGCAGAAGGAGTTTGACCAGTACATTGACCAGATAGATGACAATGCCCTGGTGACCTTTAACGGCCAATACCTGCTGGATGGCTCCCACAACAGCCAGGGCAGTGCCACCAAGCAGTCCTTCACCAATCAGAGCCTGGCAGAAGATACCACATTTTCCACCAAGCTGACGGATTTGCAGTCCAGGGCGGGACAGGATTTGAACATTCAGGACACTGATAAGGTAAGCGTTTCCTATGTGAAGGATGGCAAGACCTGCACCACCAGCTTTGATGCCAAGGATAAAACCCTGGGTGACATCTTCAAGGAAGCCAACAAGCTGAACAATAATGCCGGTGTCTTTGAAGCTGCTAATCTGGATTCGGCAGATACTACCAATGTCATAGGTACTGATGCCAACGGCAATGAGGTGAAGACTGCCAGCGGCAAGAACGGCATTACGGTGCAGGCGAAGGATAAGGGGCTGGATGGTGCTTTGGGCGGCTTTACCATCAGCGTGACGGACAGCCAGGGCAATGTGAAGAAGACGGTCAATGCGGTGCTGGATGATTTTACGGAAATCATTGAGGCGCGGAACGGCTGTGGTGACAATGCCCTCTATACCCAGACCGGCACCAAGGCGAACCAGGGCATCAAGCTGGGCATCGGCAATATGACCGCCTATGGGCTGGGGCTCAAGGGCAGTGATGGCAGCGTGCTGAGTGTGGGCACCCAGGAGGCTGCCAATGCAGCGATTAATGTGCTGGACAATGCCCTGAACAAGGCACTGGGGCAGTCCACCACCATCGGTGCGGTTTCCAGCCGCATGGATTACACCATCAGCAACCTGACAACCCAGAGCGAGAATCTGACCAGTGCTATGAGCGTCATCATGGATGCGGATATGGCAAAGGAAATCATGGAATACGCCAGAAACAGCATTTTGGTGCAGGCGGCACAGGCCATGCTGGCTCAGTCCAATCAGAATGCAGCCTGGTTCCTCAGTTTGCTTAAATAATATTGAAAAAGGTGAATTTATCAGCAGGGTAGTTCTGCTGGTATCATAAAAATGCAGCAAAGTTAGCAAAGTGCAGTTGTTGGAGAATAATTGGCTCCGGCAGCTGCACTAATTTTTTATCAAGAAAACAAGCTAAAATTCAAATTTCAATTTGAATTTTAGCTGATGGTGTGATACAATAAATTCAAATTAAAATTTGAATTACAACATAAGCAACATGGGAGGTAATATCATGGCAGCAAAGAAAAAGGCGGTTTTATTTTTAGCAGCCTGCCTGCTGGGGCTAGCGGCATATCTGTATCATGCTTTTTGCCAGCAGGACAATCAGGAGGAACTGGTCTTGCAGGGCAATGTAGATGTGCGTGAGGTGTCCCTGGCTTTCCGTCAGAGTGACAGGATACTGGAAATGCTGGCAGAGGAAGGTGACAGGGTGCAGAAGGGGCAGGTGCTGGCCAGGCTGGATACCCGGGAGCTGGAGCTGCAGCTGCAAAGGCTGAATGCGGAGATTGCCGCCCAGCAGAGCACGGTGGACAAGCTGCACAACGGTACCAGGCCGGAGGAAATCCGCCAGGCGGAGGGTAATCTCCGTCAGGCACAGGCAGCGGCGGAGCATGCCGCCGGTGTCTATCAGAGGAAGCGTGACATATATACCAGCATCGCTGGTATCAGCCAGCAGGAGCTGGACAATGCCTATCATGATATGGAGGCAAAGCAGGCCACCATGTCTGTAGCAGAAGCGGCGTTGCAGGAAGCGAAAGCCGGTCCTAGGCAGGAGGATATTGCCGGAGCAGAGGCAGGCTTGCAGGCACTGAGGAATGAGCAGCTGCGCTATATCTACCTTTTGTCCCAGTATGAGCTGCAGGCACCTGATGATGGTGTCATTCGTTCCCGTCTTTTAGAGGCCGGGGATATGGCATCTCCATCCAAGCCTGTGTTCAAGCTGTCCCTGCCGGGCAAGAAATGGGTGCGTGCCTATGTGCCGGAGACGGAGCTGGGCAGGGTATACGAAGGACAGCAGGCACGGGTGTATATTGACAGCCTGCCGGGCAAGGCAATCGGTGGGCAGGTAGGCTATATTTCCGGCACAGCCGAGTTTACACCGAAGAATGTGCAGACGGAGGAGCTGCGTACTTCCCTTGTTTATGAGGTACGGGTTTATGTGGATGATGCAGATAATGTGCTGAGGCTGGGCATGCCGGCCACAGTCAGGATAGTGCGCTGAGGTGAGGGAAATGTCAGGAAACAGGTTGCAGGCAGCTGCCGGGGAAAATCATCTCAGGGTATCAGCAGAGGAAACGGGAGAGTCAAGGAAGCTCATGGTGTCCGGCGTGGTGCTGCAGGATGTGAGGCTGGAGGTGGCAGCCGGGGAGATAACCGCCATTGTGGGCCCGGATGGCGCCGGGAAGACCACCCTCATGCGGATGGTGTGCGGCCTTTTGCCACTGGGAGAGGGCAGCCATTTGCAGGTGGCAGGTATGGATGTGGCCAGGGAGCCTCAGAGGGTGCAGTCCCTCATCAGCTATCTGCCTCAGAAATTCGGCCTGTATGAGGATTTGACCGTGCAGGAAAACATTGACCTGTATGCGGATTTGCACGGGGTGCCGCAGGATACCAGGGAAAAGCGTGTAGGCAAGCTGCTGGCTATGACGGAGATGTCCCGGTTTGCGGACAGGCTGGCTGGCAGGCTGTCCGGGGGAATGAAGCAGAAGCTGGGGCTTATCTGTACCCTGGTCAGATCCCCGGAGCTTTTGCTGCTGGATGAACCCTCCGTGGGGGTGGACCCCCTTTCCCGGCGTGAGCTGTGGGAAATCCTCTTGCAGCTGGTGCAGGAGGAAAGGCTGACGGTGCTGGTCAATACCGCCTACGGCGAGGAAGCAGAACGCTGTCAGATGGTCTACATGCTGGACAAGGGCAGGCTGCTGGCAAAGGGAACCCCGGACGAATTGCAGGAGGACTGGCCAAGGGGGCTAAAGGGCATGAACGGCGCAGGCGTCAGGCGGACAGCCGGTCAGCAGGCTGTAGGGGAGGCTGAGGGGCGGTCTGTGGCGGCACCGGCTGCTATGGCAGAAATGGCAGGGGCAGAGGATAAAAGCACGGCAGAGGCAGATATCATTGTCCATGATTTAGTCAAGCAATTCGGGGATTTTACAGCTGTGTCCCATACCTCATTCAAGGTGTACAGGGGGGAGGTCTTTGGCATGCTGGGCCCCAATGGCGCCGGGAAAACCACTACTTTCCGTATGCTGTGCGGCCTGCTGCCGGCCACCTACGGGGAGCTTTTTGTGGGGGGAGTAGATGTGCGCCGCCACAGGAACAAGGCCAGGGAGGGCATCGGCTATGTGGCGCAGAAGTTTTCCCTTTATGGAAACCTGACGGTGCAGGAGAATTTGCATTTTTATGGCGGCATATACGGCCTGTGGGGCAGGAAGCTCTCCCGGCGCATTGATGAGGTGGTGGGGGAGTTCGGCCTTTCGGAAAAGCTTGGGCAGGTGGCAGACAGCCTGCCCCTGGGCTACAAGCAGCGGCTGTCCATGGCGGCGGCACTTTTGCACAGGCCGAAAATCCTGTTTCTTGATGAGCCCACCAGCGGCATTGACCCGGAGGCAAGGCAGAATTTCTGGCAGCAGATTGCCAGGCTGTCAGCTGCCGGTACGACGATTATTGTCACTACCCATTTTATGGAGGAAGCGGAGTATTGTGACCGCATCATGATTCAGGACCACGGGGAAATGCTGATTCTGGGCAGCCCGGAAGAAATCCGCCAGCGGCTGGGAATGCCGGGGGCCGGTATGAATGAGATTTTTATTGCCATCGTGGAACAGGCAAGGCAGCAGGAAGGAAGTGGCAAGCATGGCTGATAAGTCATTCAGCCGGAGAGGGCTTGGAATACCGGCCGAAGCTGGCAGGTCATTTAGCCCGGGGCGGCTTTGGGCGCTGGTGAAAAAGGAATTTTTGCAGATCAAAAGGGACAGCAGCACCTTTTTGATGGGGGTGGTTCTGCCCATTATCCTGATCATCATCATGGGCTTAGGCATGTCTCTGGATGTGCGGAATGTGCCGGTGGCGGTAGTTCTTTTAGACAGCTCCCCCACAGCCAGGTCGGCTGTGAGTTTTGTGGAGGGCTCCGAGTATTTTTCGCCTCACTATGTTACCAGCATGAAGGAAGCGGAGAAAATGCTGCTGTCCCATGATGTGCATGCCGCCGTTGTGGTGCCGGGGGACTTTGCTGCCAGAGTAACCACAGGCGGGGCAGAGGTGCAGGTGCTCCTAAATGGAGTGGAGGCGATTACCGCCATGTCCGCCCAGCGGTATATTGAGTCGGCGGTGCTGGCATGGGCTGCCAATAACGCCTTGTCGGCCTCATACGGTCAAGCAGGGACAGCTGCCGTGGGACAGGCAACAGTGGTAAGCCGGGTGTGGTTCAACGATGCCAATACCAGCACCTGGTTTTTCGTGCCGGGCATCCTGATGATGGTCATGACGCTATGCGGCGTGTTCCTGACGGCAGTGGTCATGGCCCGGGAGTGGGAGCGGGGAACATTGGAAGCCATCTTTGTCACCCCGGCCAGCCTTCTGGAAATCGTGCTGTCCAAAATCATCCCCTATTTCTGCGTGGCCTTTATCGGCTTCTGCCTGTGCCTGGTGGTGGGGCGTGTGCTGTATGATTTGCCCATGCGGGGCTCCCTGGCGGTGATTTTATTTGCCTCCATGCTGTATATCATCGTGGCATTGGGGCTGGGGCTGACCATTTCCGCCGTGACCAAGAATCAGTTCCTTGCCTGCCAGGTTTCCATGCTGGTGAGCTTTTTGCCCTCCATGATGCTGTCAGGCTTTCTCTTTGATTTGCATTCAGATCCCTTGGCCATCCAGGTCATCAGCCAGATTTTTCCTGCCACCCATTATTTACAGCTGATAAAATCCTTGTTTTTGGCTGGCAACTACTGGCCGCTGATTGTGGAAAAGTGCCTTTTGCTGGCTGGCTACGGGGGGATGTTTATCGGGCTGGCCTTCCGGCTGACGAAAAGAAGGGTTGGGTGATGATGATGGCAGGCGTAAGAAGGTTTTGGTGATTAAGATGGCAGGAGCAAGAAGGTTTGGGTGATGACGATGGCAGGATTAAGAAGGGGTGGATGATGACGATGGCAGGATTGTGGCAGGAAAAGCTGGTGGTTTTTGTGCGCCGCCTGCTTTTTATGTGCCAGAAGGAGCTTTTGACTACTTTGAAGGACAAAAGGATGCGGGCCATGATGGTGGTGCCTGCCCTGATGCAGGGTTTTTTGTTCGGCTATGCCGCCAGCTACAACCTTGATAATGTACCCTATGCTGTGGTAGATGAGTCCCACAGCGAGGCTTCCCGGAGCCTTCTGGGGCACTTTGCCGGTTCCGGCTGCTTTCAGCAGGCGGCTTATCTGACCAGCCCCCATGAGCTGGGCAGCTTGATTGATAGTGAGCAGATTATTATGGCGGTGGTGATACCCCGGGACTTTGAGCAGAAGCTGCAGCGGGGGGAGCTGGCAGAGGTGCAGGTAATAGCCGATGGCAGGAACAGTTCCGTAGCCGGGATGGCAACAGGCTATGCCGGGCAGGTGGTGGCTGCATGGAACCGGGAGCGGCTGGCGGAGGCAGGCATCACCGGGGGACAGGTGGAGGTCAGGAGCCGTACCTGGTTCAACCCCAATCAGATTACACGCTGGATTTTTTCCCCGGGGCTGATTGCCATGATTGCCTTCGTGCAGGTGCTGCTGCTGGCCGGCATGTCCATCGCCCGGGAAAGGGAGCAGGGCACTTTTGACCAGCTGATGGTTACACCCCTGTCCCCGGCGGAGATTTTGCTGGGCAAGGCGGTGCCCCCCATGCTGATCGGGCTGGTGCAGAGCACGATTCTTTTCTGCATCGCCAGGTTCTGGTTCCAGATACCTTTTGCAGGCTCTCTTGTGACCTTGTATTTGGCACTGATACTTTTTATTTTCAGCCTGATTGGCGTGGGGCTGATGATTTCCGCCATTTCAGATAGTATGCAGCAGGTCATGGTATACTTGATGGTGCTGATGATGCCCATGGTGCTGCTGTCGGGGCTGACAACGCCGGTTATCAACATGCCTGATGTTTTGCAGTACGCCACTTATGCAGACCCATTGCGATTTGCGGTGGATGCGGTGCGGCGGATTTATCTGGAGGGGGCGGCGGCAGGTGAGCTGCTGGGGGATTTTGTGCCCCTGCTGATTATCTCTGCCGTAACCTTGCCTTTGTCGGGCTGGCTGTTTTATAATAAAACTGTGTAAAAGGTCAGGTGGGTATTTTATGAACATGGAAAATAAAAAAACAGGAAGCCTGAAAAAAGGTGAACCTAAGAGGCAGCAGCGGGATGACGGCAGGCAGACACGGGAAAGGCTTTTGGAGTGTGCCGGTATCCTGGCGGCCCAGAAGGGATTTTCCCTGGTGACCAGCAAGGAAATCTGCCAGATGGCAGGGACGAACCTGGCGGCCATAAACTATCATTTTGGCAGCCGCGAGGGGCTGTATGAGGCTCTTTTGTATCAGATACACCAGTTCATGGTCAATGAGGACAGCCTCCGGGAGATTGCCAGCAGGGACAGCTCCCCCAGGGAGAAGATTTCGGCCCTGGTGGACATGGTGGCGGAGCAGGCATGGAGCAGGGAAAACTGGCAGATGCAGGTCTGGAGCCGGGAGGTTATGCACACGGATCAGTCTGCCCATGTCAGCGCGGTGCTGATGCAGGTGGTGAAGGTGAAGGGAAGCCTGGCCCTGAAGCTGTTCAGCGATTATACGGGGCTGGCCATGGACGATATCAGGCTGTACATCTGCTTTCTCTGCTTTATGGCGCCTATACTGCTGGTGACTTATGGCAAGCACAGCAATATTGAGTATCAGAAGATGGCTCATATCAGCTGCAGTGACGGGGAGCTTTTGAGCCATATCAAAAAGTTCTGCTTTGCAGGGCTGGACAGCTATAGAAAATGATTAGGTTGGGGATAGCCAATCCCCCTATATATTTTTGCAATATGCAAGGGAGTGGTGGTAGTGAGGTTTGAAAAGGATTTTACCAGCAGGCACCGGCTGAAGGAATGGCTGGAGTCAAAGTCCTGGAAATTTGACAGCATGGAGACTTTTTACGACTGGCTGGAAAAGTTTATTGACGAGGGAAATATCCTTGCGGTGCGAGGGGAGTACATTGATTTTCAGGACTGTGTGGATGTGCTGGACAATCCTGAGGCATGAATGGATAGCATAGCTGCCCTGCCTGCCATGCCTGGTATCTGCCGGGTGCTTTCTTTTTGTATACATAAAACAAATTTCATTTGCATACTTGTCTGTTTTATATTACAATACTGATTTGTGAATGTTTTTATGTAGGAGGAAAGTTTTAGATGGCGCGTGAGTCCTTTAATTCCCGTATCGGGTTTATTCTGGTTAGTGCCGGTTGTGCCATCGGCATAGGCAATGTATGGCGGTTTCCTTATGTGGCAGGCGAGAATGGCGGCGGCTTTTTTGTGCTGTTTTATCTCCTGTTCCTGCTGATTATGGGGCTGCCGGTGCTGACTATGGAGCTGGCTGTAGGGCGGCATACCCGAAAGAGTGCGGTGAGTGCCTACCGGGTGCTGAAGCCGGAGAATAAGCTGTGGCAGCTCCACGGCTGGGCTGCCCTGGCAGGCAATATCATCCTGATGCTGTATTACACCACGGTGTCAGGCTGGATGATGACGTATTTTTTCAAGTTTTTGCAAGGTGAGTTTTACGCCGGCCAGTCCGTTAAGGAGGTAGGCGGCGTGTTCAACAGCCTGCTGGCAAGTCCTTTGGAGATGGCTTTCTGGACGGTGCTGACCATTGTCCTTGGCTTTTTTGTGTGCAGCTTTGGCTTGCAGAAGGGGCTGGAGCGTGTTACCAAGGTGATGATGGGGGCACTGCTGGTGCTGATTGTGGTGCTGGCGGTACATTCCCTGACCTTGGAAAGGGCTGCGGAGGGCATGAAGTTCTTTCTGATGCCCAACTGGGATATTGTGGAGCATGCAGGCTTTGGCAATATGGTTACTGCCGCCATGAATCAGGCGTTTTTCACCCTGTCTTTGGGTATCGCTTCCATGGAGATTTTTGGCAGCTATATGTCCAAGGCTCATGGACTGGCTGGGGAATCTGTCCGCATCTGTGCCCTTGATACCTTTGTGGCTATTATGGCAGGCATGATTATTTTTCCGGCCTGCTTTGCTTTCGGCCTGCGGCCTGATGCCGGTCCGTCCTTGATTTTTATTACCCTGCCTAACGTGTTTGTGAACATGTCAGGGGGGCAGCTGTGGGGCAGCCTGTTTTTCCTGTTTATGACTTTTGCCAGCCTGTCTACGGTGCTGGCGGTGTTTGAAAACATTATAGCTTTGTTCATCGATACCTTTGGCTGGAGCCGCAAGAAGGCGGTAATCTTTAACGGCATTTTGATTCTGGTGGGCAGCATGCCGTGCGTGCTGGGCTTCAACGAGTGGAGCCATGTGACGCTGCTGGGGGACAGGGGGATTCTGGACAGCGAGGACTTCATTGTCAGCAACCTGCTGCTGCCAGGCGGTTCCCTGATTTATCTTTTGTTCTGCGTCAGCAGGTATGGCTGGGGCTTTGACAATTATTTGCAGGAGGCGAATATTGGCAGCGGCATGAAGATTTCCCGCCGCTGGAAGCCGTATTTGCAGTATGTGCTGCCGGTAATGCTGTTCTTCATCTTAGCAAGAGGCTTAATTACCTAAAAAATATGACAAAAAAATGGGACTGTTGCGTTGGTGGCAGTCCCAATTTTTTGTATCAATAGTTCAATATCTTCTCCCTGAGGGCAGCAGCTGTCTGCTCCTTGTTGGTAGGGCTGAGATGGATGTTGTAGCCGATAAAGAGCGGCGAGGTAGGGTAGCGCGGCATCAGGCGCACATGAACCCTGCCCTCGTAGATGTAGAAGAAGATATTGTAGCTGAAGCTCTCCCTCTGATGGATGTCCCTAAGAAAGGACACGCCCCCCTGGATGTAGTCCGCCAAAGCGTTCATGGCTGCTGGCAGGGGCAGGGGTGCCGGTGACTGCTCAGTGCCGTCAGCGAAGCTCACCTTGTCGGAGTAGGCAGCTGGCAGCAGGTTGATGTTGATTTCCGTAAAGCCCACATGAGGCTGGGTGGCAATATTTATCTCCACGCCGTTTTTTTCTGCTACCTGGATGCCGTCAAACTCCTTCGGGTCATACATCAGCTCCGGCTGGATTTCCGGAAAGCCCACAATCTGCATGTGGGGATGGCGGATTGTGCCGCCGGAGAGAGGGCCGAAGTTCTTGAACAGCACCACTGCCTTGTAGTCACCGGAGTTGGTCATGGTGAGCCAGTGGCGCAGGGCGAAGCGGATAAGCCTGTGCATGTGCTCCGGGGTGTAGTCGGGAATGTCGCTTTCGCACTGGTCAGTTTCAATCAGCACCAGCTGGTCCGAGGGCACCATGACATTGTACTTGTTTTTCAGCAGGATGATATTGCCCTCGGTGGCCAGGATGCCGGTCAGGTTTTCCACATCGCAGAAAGGACAGGTGCTTTGATTGGGCAGGCCCGGGATGGTGCGGGGTTTCTTTCTGCCCACGGAAATGTTGAAGTCAAGTAAGTTTACGCTCATGTGTAAGGAATCCCGGCTTCATCAGGCAGCCGGGCTCCTGCCTCCTCTCAAAAAAATAGTCTGCTTGCAGAGTTTTGTATTAGATGATATAATTTTGCTGTTATAGTGTAAGATGGAGAGGCTATGTTTATAGCCCTTTCTTAATTATAGCTAGATTAGGAAGGATTTGCAACTGAGGCAAATCCCACTAAAAAGGCGGTGAAGGTTTCTCGTTATGCAGGAAAAAGAAGTTGATGAGAAGAAAAAATCCAGCAAGGCGGAGTCCTTTCTGAAGGGCACCCTGATTCTGACGGTTGCTGGTGTAGTGGTGAAGGTTATCGGTTCACTGAACTGGATTTTTGTGTCCAGAATCCTGGGGGGCGAGGGTATCGGGCTGTATCAGATGGCATTTCCGATTTACTTTTTTGCCCTCAGTGTCTCTACGGCAGGGGTGCCGGTGGCGATTTCCATCATTACCGCAGAGCGGGTGGCCCTGAAGGATATTTTCGGGGCGAAGCGGATTTTCAGGATTTCCATGTCCCTGATGTTTGTGACGGGCTTGATTTTTACTGCCCTGACTTATTTTGGCGCCCAGTGGCTGATTGACTGGCACTTCATCCGGGATGCCAGGGCATACTGGTCCGTGGTGGCACTGGCACCGGCGATTTTCTTCGTGACGCTTCTGGCAAGCTCAAGGGGATATTTGCAGGGCTGGCAGCGCATGACGCCAACGGCTGTCTCCCAGATTGTGGAGCAGATTTTCCGGGTTGTCACCATGATTTTGTTCGCCAGCCTGTTTTTGCCCTGGGGACTGGACTTTGCGGCGGCAGGTGCCAGCCTGGGTGCTTTTGCCGGTGCGGTGGCCGGCCTTCTGGTGCTGGTGTATTTCCACTGGAAGCTGGAAAGGGACATCAAAAATGAGTATGGCAGGGATATAAAGCCCCTGCCGGAGTCGGAGCGTTCCTCCACCTGGAAGATTATCAAGCGCATTTTTGCCCTGTCCCTGCCTGTATCGGCTGCCAGCATCATGCTGCCGGTGGTGTCCAACCTCGACCTGGCCATCGTGCCCCAGCGGCTGGAGGTGGCAGGCTACAGCGTCAACGAGGCCACGGAGCTGTTCGGCTATCTTACGGGCATGGCTGTGCCACTGGTGAACCTTGCCACCATCCTGACGGCTTCCCTGGCGGTCAGCCTGGTACCGGCCATTTCCAAGGCACGGGCCTTGAAGGATGACAAGCTGGTATTTAGCCAGACGGCTTCCGGGGTGCGCATTTCCAACTTTGTGTGCTTCCCGGCCTTTGTCATCGTCTTTGTGCTGGCAACGCCGATTTCCACCTTGATTTACAATGCGCCGGGGGCAGGTCCTGCGGTGCTGGTGTCTTCCTTCAGCATTGTGCTGCTGGGCCTGCATCAGGTTTCTACGGCAGTTTTGCAGGGGCTGGGGCATCCTTCCATCCCTATGGTGAACATGATTATTGCCGCCGGTTTCAAGGTAGTGCTGAACTGGGTGCTGACGGCACAGCCGTCCCTGGGCATCATGGGTGCGGCCTGGGCTACGGCTGCTGATATGGGTGTGGCGGCAATCATCAATATGTACTTTATCCATCGCTATATAGGCTACCGGATTGAGCTGCCTCAGTTTATCAAGACCATTGCGGCTGCGGCGGTCATGGCGGTTTCAGTTTATTTCTTCTACGGCTTTACCATGGAATGGTGGGGCAGCAACGTATTTTCCACCTTTGCAGCCGTGCCTGTAGGCTGCATCGTATATCTGGCAGTGCTGCTGGTCATTGGCGGCATGCTGGAGGAGGATATTGCCCGCATTCCGATGATTGGTGCCTACAGCATCAGGGCATTGAGGCGCATTGGCGTGTTCAAGGACACAACTTCTGGCAAGGAGGCTGCCTGATTGTTATGAAAAAGATTGTACTGGTATATAATCCCGTGTCCGGCAAGGCGAAGTTCAAGCGCAGCCTGGACAATATTATTGGTAAGCTGCAAAGGCGGGGCTGCATGGTGATACCTTACCGCACTACCCCGGAAAATAAGGATTTGGCGGAGTTCATCCGCCAGGCGGAGCCGGAGGGCGTTATTGCGGCAGGGGGCGATGGCACCGTCCATGAGGTGGTAAATCTCGTCATGCATGAGGGCTTTGATGTGCCTGTGGGCATTATCGGCAGCGGCACATCTAACGATTTTGCCACCTATCTGCGGCTTGATACAAAGGAATACTTTGACAGGATTGCTCAGGGGAAGGTGATGGAAGTTGACCTGGGCAAGGTGGGGGATGAATACTTCATCAATGTGGCCAGTGCCGGTATGGTGACCTCCATTGCCCACGAGGTGGACACCAAGCTGAAAAATACCTTCGGCAAGCTGGCCTACTATGTGCAGGGGCTGAAAACCCTGCCCCAGTTCAAGGCACTGGATGTCACTATCAGGACGGAAGATGAGGAAATCCGGGAGAAGGCGTTCCTGTTCCTGATTGTGAACAGCAGCGTGGTGGCAAGCTTCAAGAACGCAGCGAAGCTGGCCAGCGTGCAGGACGGCAAGCTGGACCTTTTGCTGGTGAAGCAGTGCAATATTGCGGAGCTGATGACCTTGACGGCAGAGCTGCTGGCTGGCAAGGATGTGACGGGGCGCAAGGAGGTCATCTATCGCCAGGCGGCAAATTTTGAGGTGTCCTGTGATACGGAGCTGGTCAGCGACCTGGACGGGGAGCTGGGGCCGAAGCTGCCGCTGAAAATCGAGACCATTCCCAAGGCTCTGAAGCTGTTTTACTAAGCCTTGCAGGCTGTTTGGCTGAAAATGCTTGTTAGCAGGCAAGCTGTACTAATGAAATGTCCATAGAAAAAGGGACTGTCCCCTTGCCAGGCCGGCTGGCGGCATAGAGCCGTTCAAGCCTGTCATGGGGGATAGTCCCTTTTTGGTGGTCTGTTTGCCGTTTCTAAGCTGACTGCTGCTTACTGGAGAGGTGGCAGATCCTTTACCCAGCCCCTGAAGGCGCGGATGATGTTGCCGGCAGGCATGGCATCCAGCTGCTCATCAGTCAGGTCAGGTGGAATCATCGGTGCCAGGGTAGCGGCAGCAGCCAGGAACTCCTCCAGGCTCATATCCCCCAGGGCAGGCTTTACTGTTTCGTATGCTTCCTGTGGGCTTTTGGCAGCAGCCAGCTTCTGGAGCATCTCAGGGTTCTGCATAATCATGGCACCAATCTGCATAAACTTCTCAGGTATCATTAAATCACATTCCTTCATAAAATTTTCCTAACACAGTGATATTATAGCAAATATCTCTCTTTTTGGAAACATTTTTGGATTTTGGAAAAAATTTTAGTGCAGTAAAGGCGTAAGTAGATTATACTATATATTGTCAGATGGAAATTATACAGGGAGGTAGTTTCATGACGGAGCAGTTAAATGGGCTCTTGAGGGCGATTACTCATGAGCATGTATATATTCAGACCCACAATTTCCCGGACCCGGATGCCATAGCCTCCGCCTACGGGCTGCAGCAGCTTCTCAGGCACTGCGGCGTGGAGTCCACGGTGTGCTATCAGGGCAAGATTGAAAGGTTCAACACAAACTATATCATGGAAAAGCTGGGCATCAGCTTCAGCAGGCTGGTGGATATCAATGATATCCTGCGGGAGGACGATGAGATTATCCTGATTGACTCCCAGAAGTACAATGCCAATGTGGATGATACCAAGGGTGTAGAAATTGCCAGCATTGACCATCATCCCACATTTTTTGCGGCTGAGTACCGCTTTTCGGATATTCGCCCGGAGGTGGGTTCCTGTGCGGCGATTATTGCCAGCTATTTTTTTGAAAATGAGATTCCTATGGATGAGAAGACGGCATTGGTGCTGACCTTTGGCATCCGCAGCGATACGGCGAAGCTGTCTAGGGGGGTAAGCCAGCTGGATTTGGATATGCTCTCCAGATTGTTTGCCTTCTGCGACGGGGATACCATTTATTACCTGGAAAACTCGGAGTTGGAATTCAAGGATTTGGAGGCTTATGCCAAGGCCATAGAGAGCATAGAGCTGTACGACGGGGATACGGCCTTTGCTTTTGCCGGGGAAAACTGCCCGGAGGCATTGGTGGCATCAGTTTCGGATTTTATCTTGAGCCTTGTGGCGGTCAGCTTTTCGGTGGTGTATTCCAAGAAGGAAAAGGGGCTCAAGCTGTCAGTCAGGTGCAGCAGCGGCCTGGATGCCGGCGTGATTACGGCAAGAGCCCTGGCAGGCTTTGGCAGCGGTGGCGGCCATCAGGTGATGGCAGGGGGCTTTGTGCCTTTTGATGGCAAGGATCTGCATCTGGCAAAGCTGATAACGGCTATCAAGGAGGCCTTTATCCAGCAGATTAAGCTTGCCAAGGTGAAAAAGAGCAATCTGTCAGAGTTGTATACGGATGGCGCATGATGTGGTGCAGCATGGGGCATTGCCGGTGGATGGCAGTACCCGTGCTGCGCTTTTTGCGTGCAGATTATTTGCATATTGCATCTGAAATGTTACATACATACATACATGTATATATATCATCTATCCTAATCGTAATTGCAGTTGCAATCACAGTCAGTGAAAGGAGTGTGCGGTTTGAAGCTTTTGCATTTGGGGGATTTGCATCTGGGCAGGTCACTGTGGGATTTTGACTTGCTGGGGGAGCAGCGTTATATACTGGACGAGGTGCTCCGGCTGGCATATGAGCGGCAGGTGGATGGCGTGCTGCTGGCAGGGGATATTTACGACAGGTCTGTGCCCAGCGAGGGGGCGGTGCGGCTGCTGGATTATTTTCTGAACAGGCTGGCAGAGCGTGGGATAAAGGTGTTCATGATCAGCGGCAACCATGACTCGGATGAGCGGCTGAACTTCGGCAGCAGCTTCTTCGAGGCCAAGGGGATTTATATTGCTGCCAGGTATCAGGGGGAGCTTTACCACAGGTGCATTGACGGGGTGAATTTTTACCTTCTGCCCTTTGTGAAGGCGTCACAGGTGCGTCATTTTTTTCCTGATGAGGAAATTGAGAGCTATGACCAGGCGGTAAAGGTGATATTGCGGCATGCAGATATCAATCCTGAAGCCTGCAATGTGATGATAGCACACCAGTTTGTAGCTGGCAGCAGCCTGCTGCCGGAGCTGGCAGGCTCGGAGAGCGTTGCCGTGCAGCAGGTGGGGCTGGTGGAGCAGATCGGGGCGGATAATTTTGCGCCTTTTGCCTACACGGCCCTGGGGCATATCCACAGGCCCCAGCAGGCAGGCGGGGAAAATGTGCGCTATGCAGGCTCCCCCCTGAAATACTCCCTGGGGGAGTGCAACGATGACAAGAGCGTGCCGCTTGTAGATATTGATGGAGCCGGCCATGTGGCAGTGGAATTGCTGCCCCTGAAGCCAAGGCGTGATTTGCGGCACCTGACCGGCAGGCTGGAGCAGCTGGTCAGCCGGGAGAACTTGCAGGATACAGATGATTATATCTACGTTACCTTGACGGATGAGGAGCCTCTGGACAATGCCATGGGGATTATTCAGGGCTACTATCCCAACGCCGTCAAGCTGGATTATAGCAATTCCCGTACCATGGCGCTGGAGCAGGAGGATGTGTTCCGGGCGGCGGAGCTGCGTTCCTTTGACGAGCTGGTGGGGGATTTTTACCGGCTGGTCTACGGACAGGAGATCAGCGAGGAAGAAATGGCGGTTATGCAGGAGATTGGTGCAAAGGCAGGTGTAGTGGATGAAGCCCATTAAGCTGGTTATCAGCGGCATCGGCCCCTATGGGGACAGGATGCCGGAGATAGATTTTCAGAGCTTTGATTTGAATATGCCGATTTTGATTGCCGGGGAAACAGGTGCCGGGAAGACCATGATTTTTGATGCCATCTGCTTCGCCCTCTTTGATGCTGCCAGCGGCAGCTACCGCAGCACGGACAGCCTGCGCAGCGAGTATGCCCCGCCGGGGACGGAGAGCTATGTGGAGTTTACTTTTGCCCATCAGGGCAGGATATATAGGATTTACCGCCAGCCCTCCTACATGCGCCCACTGAAGCGAGGCACCGGCTTTAAGCTGGAAAAGGAGAAGGCGGTGCTTTATCCGGGAGATGATACGCCTATCGAGGGCATCAAGGCGGTCAATCAGGCGGTGCAGGAGCTTCTCCATGTGGATGAAAAGCAGTTCAAGCAGCTGGCCATGATTGCCCAGGGGGAGTTCTGGGGGCTTTTGAATGCCAAAACCGAGGAACGTACCGGCATTTTGCGGCACATCTTCATGACCGAGGGCTACAAGGCCATGGAATTGCAGCTGAGGGAACGCCGGGGAAAGGCGATTAAGGCGGCAGATGTGCTGGAAAGGAGCCTGATCCAGTATTTTTGCGATGCGGAGGCGGAGCCGGGCAGCCCACTGGCGGAGGAAATCAGCCAGCTGCAGGAACAGCTGCGAAAGAGCGGCGGCATTGGCAGCATAGAGGAAATGCCGTCCCTTCTGGACAGGGCCATAGAGGCGGACGTGCCGATGGAGGCGGAGTTGGCGGAGAAGCTTGCCGCCCTGCGGGAGGCCTTGCAGGAGCTGCAGAAGGATTTGGCACTGGCGGAGAACACTGAGCATAATCTCAAAAAATACAACGGGCTGGTAAAGGAGCTGGCAGGGCTTAGGGAGCGGCTGGCTGACTGTGAAAAGAGGGAACAGCAGCTGGCGGAGGCAGAAAAGGCACTGCAGGAGAAAATCCGCAGCTTGCAGTCCGGCAGGGAGCAGCTTTCCAGCGTGCCTGAAAGGCTGGCGGCCTGCCAGCAGGAAATCAATGCCCTGAGGGAGCTGGCGGACAGGCTGGGCAGTTTGCAGAGCCAGCAGGTGCCCAGGTACGGCAGGGCAAAAAAACGGCTGGCGGAGCTGCAGGAGGGGCTGGAGTCAGCCCAGTCCGCCCATGCCGCTGCCATGAGGGCAAGGCTGGATGGGGAGATGCAGCTTGAGAGGAACAGGGCAGGCATCCTGGCTCAAAAGCTGGTGGCAGGACAGCCCTGTCCTGTGTGCGGTGCTACTATGCATCCGTCTCCTGCGGAATTACCGGAAAAGGCGGTTACGGAGGCGGATGTAAAGAAATTGCAGCAGCAGGAGAAAAAGGCGGAGGCGGTGAGAAGCAGTGCAGCAGCGGAGGCGGCAGCAGCCCGGGCGGAGCTGGCCACCCTGGACAGCCAGATAGGCAGCTACATGCTGGAATGCCTGAAATCCGGCTGCTGGCTGGAGGCTGTGGCAAGGGGGGAGGCCTTTGCCATGGAGATTCCGGCAGAGGCAGGCCTCAGGCAGCTCTATGAGCTGGTGCAGCTGCAAGCAGGGCAGCTGGCAGCCCTGCTGCAAAAAAAGCGTGAGTCAGCTGCTGACCTTCAGAGCAGGGCAAAAAGGCTGCAGCAGGTGGAAAGGGAGCTGGCAGAAGCTTCCGGCAGGGACACGGAGGCATTGCAGCTAAAGAGGCAGAAGCTGCTCAAGGAGCGGGAGAATATCAGGACTGCCGTGGCTGACCGGGAAGGCCAGAGGCAGCTATTGGAGCAGCTGGCAATTAAAATCGGCACTGGCGGTAGCGGCGGTAACAGTGGTAACGACGGCAACGGCGGCAGCCGTGAGGCGGAGCTGGCAGAATACCGTGGCCAGCTGCAGCGAAAGATTTCTGAGAACAAGGTGCAGCAGCAGGAATGTCAGGAGGCACTGGGGCGCATCAGCCGCCGCCGGGAGAACAATCTCAGCCGCCGTGCCAAAATCGCAGGGCTGCAGGGGGAGTTTGCGGCTGCCAGGCATGAGGCGCATATCCTGGGCAGGCTCTACAACCTGGTCAGCGGTCAGACCGGCAAGGGCAAGCTGACCTTGGAGCAGTATATTCAGGCGGCAGGCTTTGACAGCATTATCCGGGCTGCCAACAGGCGGCTGATACCTATGAGTGACGGGCAGTATGAGCTGTACCGGCAGGAGAAGGAGCTGGGGAACAAGAGCCATACCTATCTTGATTTGGAGGTGCTGGATAACTACACGGGGCGGCGCCGCCCTGTCAGGAACTTGTCCGGCGGCGAGAGTTTCAAGGCATCCCTGAGCCTGGCACTGGGCCTTTCTGACAAGGTGTCCTCCGAGCTGGGAGGAATTTCCATGGATGCCCTGTTTATAGACGAGGGCTTCGGCACCCTGGACAAGAAATCCATTGAGAAGGCAATGGAAATCCTGCTGAAGCTTTCGGACAGCAACAAGCTGGTGGCGATTATCAGCCATCGTGAGGAGCTTATCGAGGCTGTTTCCCAGCAAATTCAGGTGACAAAAACGCGTAACGGCAGCTCCCTTGCTATTGAGCTGGGAAAATAAAAATTTTTTTGACGAAAAAGCAGGATTTTTAAAACATATATTGAATCTATATAGGTGATAGTATGGTATTTTTGGACTAGTGCCTGTTTTTGATGTATAATGAAAAAGTGGGATATTAGTAATTTTTAGGATTGGGGATGATTGTGTGGCAGAACCTATGGTAGAAGTGTTCATCTACGAGACCAGACAATTTTTGGAGCAGCTGGAACAGATTGCTTTGGGCAGCGAGGAAAACGGCGGCTTCAGTGTGGACGATGTAAATGAAATTTTTCGCGCCATGCATACGATAAAAGGCTCCGCGGCCATGATGATGTTCGATGAGGTGTCAACCCTGGCACACTCGGTAGAGGATATTTTCTACTATATCCGTGAGCTGCATCCGCAGAAAGTGGATGCCACAGCCATTACGGATATCGTGCTGAATGCGGTGGATTTTATCCGCATTGAGATGGACAAGCTGGATAATGGCGGTCAGCCGGACATGAGCAGCCAGGAGCTGAGGGATTATACCAAGAATTTCCTCAGGGAGATGAAAATAGCCAACGGCGATGACCCGGATATTGATCTCAGGAAGGCAAAGAATGCCAATGCCGCCAAGAAAAAGCCGAAGCAGTATTACATCGGTGCAGCCAAGACGCCGGAGCCCGGGGAGGCAGCGGCAGGGGAAGGCAAGAAGGAGGATGGCATCCATGTCTTTGCAGCCACTATCTTCTTTCAGGAAGGCTGCGAGATGGAGGAGGTCCGTGCCTTTGGGGTGCTGAACAACCTGAAGGAAAAGGTTATCGAAATCCATAACCTGCCGGAAAAGATTTTGGAGGACGACACAGCCGCTGATACCATCAAATCGCTGGGTTTCCGTATTTTCTTCACTACCAAAATGGATTATGATGAGGTGAAGAAGGAGCTTGACCAGACCATTTTCATGGAGAAGCTGGAGCTGAAGGAGCTAAGCAGCACGGCAGAGTGCGAATACTGGCCGACACCTGAGACAGTGGCAATCAACGCCATGGAAAATACGGAGCCTATCAAGCCTGAGCTGCCGCCTGCAGCTGAAAGGCCGGAGCCTATGGCACCGCCGCCACCGCCAGTGGCAGGCAGCAGGACGCCTGTGCATCACGGGGAAGGAGCCCAGATGATCAGCGTCCGGGTGGACAAGCTGGACAAGCTGATGGACCTGGTAGGGGAGCTGGTTATTTCCGAGGCGATGGTTACCCAGAATCCTGACCTGGCAGGTCTGGAGCTGGACAATTTCCAGAAGGCTGCCAGGCAGCTGCACAAGATTAATGGGGAGCTGCAGGACAGCGTGATGGCACTGCGCATGGTGCCGCTGGAGGGTACCTTCAAGAAGATGAACCGCATCGTCCGGGATATGACCAAGAAGCTGGGCAAGAAGGCGCGGCTGGTGCTGGTTGGTGAGGAAACAGAGGTTGATAAGAACATCAACGAGCATATTTCTGACCCGCTCATGCACATTGTCAGGAATTCCATCGACCACGGCATTGAGATGCCGGAGGTGCGCCTGGATGCCGGCAAGCAGGAGATGGGAACCGTTACCCTGTCAGCAGAAAATGCCGGTGGAGAGGTAGTTATCAAAATCAAGGATGACGGTGGCGGCCTGAACAAGGAAAAAATCATGGAACGCGCCAGGAAGAACGGGCTTCTCACCAAGCCGGAGGCGGAATACACCGACAGGGAAATCTATTCCTTTATCTTTGCACCTGGCTTCTCCACCAAGGAGAAGGTGACGGAGTTTTCCGGCAGGGGCGTAGGCATGGATGTGGTTGTGTCCAACATCAAGACGCTGGGGGGCAATGTTGTGGTGGACAGCGAGCCGGGACAGGGCAGCACCACTACTATCAGGATACCTCTTACGCTGGCGATTATTGACGGCATGTCCGTCAGCGTGGGCGGTTCCAGCTTTACGATACCTATAACCAGCATCAGCCGTTCCTTCCGTCCGGAGGAGGGGCAGATTTTCCAGGACCCTGACGGGCAGGAGATGATTATGGTACAGGGCAAGTGCTGCCCTGTGGTGCGCCTCTATGATATGTACAAGATTGATGAGGCTATTACGGAGCCGTCAGAGGGGATTGTGCTGCTGCTGGAAGCAGGGGAGAAGACCTTTGGCGTGCTGGCAGACAAGTTGCTGGGGGTACAGGAAATCGTGGTAAAGCCTGTGCCGCAGTACATCAGCAAGCTGATGAATACAACCGGCATCAGCGGGTGCACCCTTTTGGGGGATGGCAGTATCAGCCTGATACTGGACCCGCAGATGTTGCATAATATGATTTATTCATAATTGGGGAGGGATTTGAGTGGAAGATGAGAAAAATCTCATGGAGGAAGAAGATACCCAGAAGGACAAATATCTGACCTTTTCCCTGGGGGATGAGGTTTACGGTATTGACATCAGGGTGGTTATTGAAATCATTGGCATTCAGAAGATTACCAATGTGCCAGAGGTGCCTGACTATGTACGGGGCATCATCAACCTGCGGGGCAAGATTATCCCGGTGGTGGATATGCGTCTGCGGTTCAGGCGCGAGTACCGCGAGTACACGGACAGGACCTGCGTGATTGTGGTGGAAATCAATGGCGTGCTCATCGGACTTATTGTGGACGGTGTATCCGAGGTGCTGGACATTGCGGAGAAGAACGTGGTACCGCCGCCGGATTTGCGTGCTTCCCAGAATAAGTACATCAGGGGCATTGGCAAGCTGGAGTCAAGCGTTGTGCTGCTTCTGGACTGGGAAAAGCTGTTTTCCGAGGATGATCAGGAACTTCTGGGCGGTGCTGCCGGGGAGACGGCTGAACAGGCCGAGGATGGCAGCGGTGCTGGGGAAAAGCAGCCATAAGGTTTACACATAGATAAGAAAATTGTCCATCATGTTGATATAGAGGTGCAGATATGATGTTATTTAAGAATATGAAAATTGGAACCAAGCTGATGATCTTCATGGTCATCATGGAGCTTTTGATTGTGGGCGTTGCTTATTATGGCATCACGGTAGCACGGGATACGGATGCAACCTACAGGGAGATTATGGCTGACGATGTGGAGGCCAGTGCCAATGCCTATGAGATGGGCATGCATTTCCAGCATGCCAGGGCAAATATGCTGCTGGTGCTGCGCAGTGATGATCCGGCAAAGAAGCAGGAATACACAGCTGCCATGGAGAAGAATCTGGATGAGGCAGATGAGTGCCTGAAGGTGCTGCAGCAGACTGCCAAGAGCGATCAGGCAAAGACTGAGATTGCAACCCTGACTACGGCATACAACAATTTCCGCCAGAGCACGGCCAGCTATCTAAGGCAGCAGGCTGTGCAGCCGCTGGAGTCAGGTGCAAGAACGGCTGCTACCACCAACTATGTCAAGAATGATGAAGCCATTGCCGACAAGCTTCATGAGATTGCCGATATGGGTTACGATTCAGCCAAGAAGCGCGATATAGCTATCAGTGAGGAACTGGACAGGGATGTTATTGCTATCATGATGGTGGCATTGGCAATGGTTCTGGCTTCTGCTGCTGCAGGTATTCTGTTTAACCGGGATGTGAAGAATCGCCTTATTCAGCTTAGCGAGTCTGCGGACAGGATTGCTGATGGCGATTTGGCAACCGAGGTTGTTACCAGCACCGGCGATGAGCTGGGGGATGCGGCTGCCAGCTTTGAAATCATGCGCCAGCGTATCCGGGAGGTATTGGTAGAAATCAATCATGGGGCGGATCAGGTGGCTGCCGGGGCTCAGAATGTGTCTGATGCCAGCGTGGCCCTTTCCCAGGGTGCTTCCGAGCAGGCAGCTTCCGTGGAGCAGCTGTCGGCTTCCATTTCCGAGATTGCTTCCCAGACGGCAAGCAACGCCCAGAACGCGGAGAAGGCAAATGAGCTGACCGTAGGTACCAGGAACCGGGCTGAGATGGGCAACCAGGAGATGCAGGAAATGCTGGCTGCCATGGAGGAAATCAATGCTTCTTCCGTGAATATTTCCAAGATTATCAAGGTAATCGATGAGATTGCCTTCCAGACCAATATCCTGGCCCTGAATGCGGCTGTAGAGGCCGCCCGTGCCGGACAGCATGGCAAGGGCTTTGCCGTGGTAGCGGAGGAAGTGCGCAACCTGGCTGCCCGCAGTGCCAAGGCTGCCAAGGAGACCACGGATATGATTGAGGGCTCCATGGAGAAAGTGGAGGCAGGCCGCGGCATTGCCCACAAGACAGCCCAGGCACTGAGCGAGATTGTGGGGGATGTGGCTTCCGTAGCTGACATCGTGGCAAGCATTGCCAAGGCTTCCAATGAGCAGAAGCTTGCCCTGGAGCAGATCAATCAGGGCGTGCAGCAGGTATCCCAGGTAGTTCAGTCCAATTCCTCCACCTCCGAGGAGGCTGCTACTGCCAGCCAGCATCTCAGTGCTCAGGCTGACAACATGAAGGCCAACGTGGGCAAGTTCAGGCTGGGAAATATCGGCAGCAGCTTCCGGGGCGGAGCATCGGCTGCGAGGACTGCTGCAGCACCTGCCCGTCAGGAGGCTGTGCAGAGGCCTGTCCTCAGTGAGTCCGGGGCCGTGAAGCCGGCCAAGCCGGGGGTAAAGCCGAAGACCATTGCCCTGACTGATGATGAGGGCTTTGGCAAGTATTGACGCTTATGCAGCTTTTAGGGCTTGGAGAATGAGGGAGAGAGCTTTATGCAGGAGGCTTTATTTCAGCAGTATGCCCAGCTGGTTCAGCAGCATTTCGGCATACAGCTGCCATTGGAGAAGAAAGCACTGCTGGAATCGCGTTTGTTCAAGCTGCTCAATGAAAGGCATGGGCAGCCTGGCTTTGGCGATGAGAGGGAATTTCTGAATTATGTGCTGGAGGATGCGTCAGGGCAAGCCCTGACGCTGCTTTCAGAGGCCATTACCACCCATCATACGTTTTTTATGCGGGAGGCGGACCACTTTGACTTTTTTGGCAAGCAGGTTCTGCCTTATCTGGAGAGCTGCATAAGGGATGGTGATGTGCGCACCTGGTGTGCGGCTTGCTCTAGTGGTGAGGAGTCTTATACGCTGGCGATGATTATGGCGGATTTTTTCGCCCTGCGGGGGCCGGAATGGGAGACAACCCTGCTGGCAACGGATCTGTCCCAGGATATTCTGGATGTGGCAAGGTCCGGGGTTTATACGGGAGAGGCGGTCAGGAGCCTTCCGGCACAGTGGCAGGCGGAGTTTTTTCATCGCCTGCCTGATGGGAATTATCAGGTTTCCGACAGGCTGAAGCAAAAGGTGCTGTACAGGAAGTTCAACCTGATGACGCCGGTTTTTCCTTTCAGGAAGCCCTTCCACGTCATCTTTTGCCGCAATGTGATGATTTATTTTGATACGCCCACCAGGGATGCACTGGTGAGGAAGTTTTATGATTTTTTAGAGCCGGGAGGCTTTTTGTTTGTGGGCCACTCCGAAGTAATTGACAGGCAGTCGGCACCTTTTGAGTATGTGATGCCGTCCGTTTATCGAAAGAAGTGATCCTTTAGTATGGATGCAATAAAAGTTTTAATAGTTGATGACTCGATGTTTTTCCGGGAAGTGCTGGCCAGGGGGCTGAAGAACAGGCTGCCGTCTGGCAGTGCCATTGAGAAGGCAGGGGAGCCTTTTGCAGCCAGGGACAAGATTTTGTCCTTTGACCCGGATGTGATGATTTTGGACGTGGAAATGCCGAACATGAACGGCATTGAGTTTCTGCGCCGCCTGATCGTCCAGTACAACCTGCCGACGATTGTGTCAAGCTCCAGGCCTGCCTACAAGGCGCTGGCCATGGAGGCAGGTGCTTTTGCGTTTATTGAGAAGCCATCCAGCACCCTGAGCAGCGGCAGCTACATGGATGATATGGCAGATATGGTAAAAAAGGCGCGGGAGCACGGCAGGCTGATGGTGGAACAGGCAAAGCAGGAGGCAGAGGCTGAGGAAGCCCAGCTGGCGCAGGTGGAGGAGCTGGTGAAGCAGGCTGATGCCAATCCGCCAAGGCCGCTGGCTTCCTATGAGCTGCTGGCTGACAAAAAGCCGCCTGCCAGGTCCCTGACAGCCAGCCTTCCAGCCGATGGCAGCAGTACCATCAGGATGGCAGAGATGGTGCAGGAGGTGCCGAAAACAGCGGTTACAGCCCGGGCGGCGGTGGAGGCGGCAACTGCTACGGTGGCGTCCACTACAGCTATTGCTAATACCATGTCTGCTGCCAATGGCTTTGTTTATAATGGCAGCAGGATGAGTACGGACTCCTACAAGGAAACAATCGCTGCCAACATGAACAAGATCGTCAGCAATATGAAGCAGATGTCTGCCATGCGGGGCGAGGACAGGGAGCCGCCAAAGTCTGTGCCGATGAGTCAGATCAAGGTGCCTGTGCCTGGCAAGGCAGTGCAGCTGATAGCTATCGGTGCTTCTACCGGCGGTACGGAGGCATTGTCTGCGATTTTGAAGGCATTGCAGCCGCCCTTGCCGCCGATTGTGATTGTCCAGCATATACCGCCTATGTTTTCCAAGCTGTTTGCTGACAGGCTGAACAACGAGTGCCACATTTCCGTCAAGGAGGCGGAAAACGGTGACAGGCTGGAGAATAACTGGGCCTATGTGGCGCCAGGTGACAAGCAGATGATGGTAAAGAGGCTGGGGGACATGATGCAGCTGGATGTAAATCATGGTCCCAAGGTCAATGGGCATTGCCCGTCCGTGGATGTGCTGTTCAATTCCGTAGCGGAAAGAATCGGGGACAGGGCAATGGGCGTAATCCTGACAGGCATGGGGGATGATGGAGCAAGGGGGCTTCTGAAAATGCGGGAGGCAGGTTCTGTTACCCTGGGGCAGGATGAGGCAAGCTGTGTAGTATATGGTATGCCGCGGGCTGCTTATGAGAAAGGCGCTGTTTTGCAGCAGTTGCCTTTGTCCGGCATGGCAAGCATGATTACCAACGTAGCCAGGTATCAGGGGAGGCGTTAGTAGTGCATGTAGATACAGGAACCCCTTTTTCCTACGGGGATTTGGAAAGCGTTCTTGGCGGGCTGGGAGACGGCTTTGTGCTGACCAATGTGCAGGGCTTTATCACATATATGAACAAGGCTGCGGAAGCTATTTTTGAATGTAGCTATGAGCCTGGCAGCAGGATGCTGTTTGCTGATATATGCAGGCTGATGAACCTGGAGACCAAGGAACGCTATTTTTGCCCGGTAGCAAGGGCAATCAAGGAAAACAGGACAGTGGGGCTGGGGAAAAATATAGGCATCATGCACGGTGATGTGCAGGTGTACCTGTCAGCTACCTGCTCGCCCCGTTATGATAAGGCAGGCAATATCATCGGCAGTACGTCGGTGTTTCGTGATATAACAATGCTGCACGGGCTGGCAAGAAAAATGGAGAGCGACCAGTACTATATGCGCTCTGTATTCGAGGCTGCCAAGATAGGCATTTGCAGCTTGAGCATCAGGGGCGAGATTGTGGAGGTCAATGAGGCGGCACTGGAAACCCTGGGTGGAACCTATAACGATGCACTGGGGCAGCAGCTGGGGGATGTGTTCAAATGCGTAAACTGCATGCCCTATGGCTGCGGCAGGAGTGATAAGTGCAAGTTCTGCATTATCCGCAACAATATTGAGGCTGCCGTGCTGGATGACGGCTTTTCAGCCGAGTTCGTGGCGGCGGTGATTTCAAGGGTGACAGAGGAGCCCATCTGGCTGCAGTTTTTCCTGACGCAGGTGTGGAAGGAAAACGAGAAGCAGATTGTGCTGACCATGATAGATATTTCCAAGCGCAAGCAGCGGGAGAAGGAGCTTACCGAGGCACGGCGCATGGCGGAGGCTGCCAACAACACCAAGACCCAGTTCCTGGCCAATATGAGCCATGAAATCAGGACACCGATTAACGGCATGACTGGCATGATCAACCTTACCCTGCGGTCGCCCCTCAACGAGGAGCAGAGGGCGAATTTGCAGGCGGCAAAGCAGTGCTCCGAGGACTTGCTGAAAATCATCAACGATATCCTTGACTATGCCAAGCTGGAAAACGGCAAGATGGTCATAGAGAAGATTGACCTTGACCTGCATGTGCTGCTGAAAAGGGTTAGCGCCCTGCATGGGCAGGTGGCAGCAGGCAAGGGGCTGGAGTTTATTCCGCCTGATTGCAGTGATTTGCCGCAGTTTATTCAGGGGGATCCCCTGCGGCTCAGGCAGATACTGCACAATCTTTTGAATAATGCCCTGAAGTTTACAGCCAAGGGTTCCATTACCCTGGGGGCAAGGACTTTTAAGCGGGGCATCAAGAGCCTGCTGGAGTTCTTTGTGGAGGATACCGGCATCGGCATGACCATGGAGGCACAGGAAAAGCTGTTCAAGCCTTTCAGCCAGGTGGATGGCTCCACCACAAGGCGTTTTGGCGGCACAGGCCTTGGGCTGATGATTGTCAAGGAGCTGGTGACTGCCATGGATGGAGAAATCCATCTGGTATCCAAGCCGGGGGCAGGCAGCAGGTTTACCTTTACCATACCGCTGGTGCTGGCAGATAAGGCGGACACGGAGCTGAAGGACCAGTCAGTGTTTGTGAATCCTTATTGGGAGAAAAAGAAAAAATCCGGTTCTGAGCCGGAGGCAGAAAATACTCTGCCGAAGGAGCTGCATGTACCTGTCTTGGACGATGATGGGAATGAGGAGCCTGATGACGATATTCTTGATCTTTTAAAGTATTGCGAAGATAAGCTGAACAGCTAGGAGGAATAACAATGAAGATTTTAATAGCAGAGGATGACCGCATTAGCCGCAATTTCTTGCAGAAATTCATGCAGACCTATGGTGAGGTGGATGTGGCAGTTGACGGCATGGAAGCGGTTGACCTCTATATGGACTCTATAAAGAACAACAGCCCGTATGATTTGCTCTGCCTGGATATCATGATGCCGAAGGTGGACGGCCTGAAGGTGCTGAAGGTAATCCGCCAGCTGGAAAGGCAGAAGAATGTTGCGGATGAGGATCACCTGAAGATTATTATGATGACTGCCCTGGCAGATGTGGGGTATGTGGATGAGGCCTTCCGTCAGGGCTGTGATGCTTATGCCTCCAAGCCTGTGGATACGGACAAGGTGGAGAATGTCATGAGAAACCTGGGGCTGATTGAGTAAGGCTGCGGGGGCTTTGATGTGGTGTTATTTGGATTTTCATAGTGTTATCCGGAGTTATATAGAGTTATATAATGAGATGTTATATAGTGTTATGCAATGTGTTTTTAGAAAGATGGTTTTGACATGCGTATAGTACCTGTGGAGCTGGGGAAGGACAGCTACAATATTTATATTGGCAATGGCTTGGGCGAGAAAATAGCAGATTTTTGCCGTCAGGGCAGTTTTTCCGGCAAAGGGCTGATTATTACTGATACCAATGTGGGACCGCTGTATGGAGAGTGGCTTTCAGGCTTGCTGCATCAGGGCGGCATTGAGGCGGAGGTTTACGAGATTGCTGCCGGTGAAAGCTCCAAGTCCCTGGCTGTGGCGGAGGCTTTGTTTACCAGATGCATAGAGCTGGGGCTGGACAGGAAATCCCCGATTTTTGCCCTGGGAGGCGGCGTGGTCGGCGATCTGGCCGGCTTTGTGGCAGCTTCCTACATGCGGGGGGTGCCTTTTGTACAGGTGCCTACCAGCCTGCTGGCACAGGTTGATTCCAGCGTGGGTGGCAAGGTAGCGGTAAATCACCGGCTGGGCAAGAACCTGATTGGTGCCTTTTACCAGCCGAAGGCTGTATTTATGGACTTAAATACGCTGCAAACCCTGCCGAAGCGGGAGATTTACACGGGACTGGGCGAGATTATCAAATACGGCATTATTTATGATAAAGAATTTTTCAAGTATCTCGAGGATAATCCGGAGCCGGTGCTGAGCCTTGACAATGAGGCTGCTCTGCACATGACGGCGCGTTCCTGTGAAATCAAGGCAGAGGTGGTCAGCCAGGACGAAAAGGAGCTGGGCTTGCGGGCGATTTTGAATTTTGGCCACACGGCGGCTCACGCCATCGAAAAGAACACCGGCTACACCAGGTATAATCACGGGGAGGCCGTGGGCATCGGCATGGTGTGCGCGGCACACATCAGTCAGGCACTGGGCATGATAGATGGTGCTTCCGTAGAGCGTGTCATCCGCCTGATTGAGGCGCTGCACCTGCCAATCAGGGCAGAGGGCTGTACCGTTGACCAGCTCTATGGGGATATTTTCCACGACAAGAAGACCGTAGGCGGCAAGGTAAAGTGGATTTTGATGGATGGCAGCATTGGTGCTGTCACCGGCAGGAACGACGTGCCGGAGGCTGTGGTGCGTGAAGCCATGGGGAAGATTGTATAATTGTATAGGTGTTGCTGGACAGGCTGTTACTATAATGTGTTTATTGGGTAGCAGTCTGTTTGTTTATAGCTTTATAATGAAGATGCTAGGGGAAGATAATAGCTAGGGGGATATGCTATGGGGGAAAAAGATATTGCACAGAAGAATTTTGAGGCATATAATGATGTTGTAGCCGATATTGTGAATGGCAGCCTTTTTGATGGCAGGGAGATTATCAAGGCGGACAGCCTGGTGGATGCTCAGCCCTTTTCTCAGTACAAGGCTGACGATGGCACGTTGCATGAGCAGGAGCGTGATGTGGCAAAATATTGCATGGATGTGAAGTGCAATGTTCGCCTGGCACTGATTGGCTTTGAAAACCAGATTGCTATAGATTGGGATATGCCTATAAGGGTTTTTGGCTATGATGGTGATTCCTATCGTGATGAGATGAATCAGGATAAGGTTGTAGCTGATGAGATTACTGGTAAAAAGCGCAGGGTACGCAATAAGCGATATCCTGTCATAACGCTGGTGCTGTATTTTGGCAAAACTCCTTGGAAGAAGCCAATGAGCCTATATGATGTGGTTGAGGTACCGGATATATTGAAGCCATTTGTTAATGATTTCAAAATAAATCTTATTGATGTTCCGAGGCTCACTCCTGAGCAGGTAAAGAAATATAAAGGTGATTTTCAGATTATTGCTGACTATTTTGTACAGATTAATAGCGGCAGGGAGTATATACCATCAACAAAAAAGATACAGCATACCGATAGCATGCTGAAGCTGATGTCGGTTTTGACCAAGGATATGCGCTATGCTGAAAGCATAGCAGATAATTCTTTTGAAACGGAGGGGACCAATATGTGTGAGGTATTGGATAGAATAGTGGCACAAGGTGAAGCTCGTGGAGAGGCAATAGGCATAGAAAAAAATAGGACAGAAATGATTCACAATATGTTGAAGGAAAATATCAGTGTTGAGGTAATTGCCAGAGTTGCTAAGCTGACAGTTGAGCAGGTAATTGCTATCAGTAAAAAGGTGGCTGTGCTGTAATTGTTGCAGAGAGAATTAACTGTGCAGTTTTAAAATGCCATAGAAATAAAAGTTTAGTTTTGGGATAATTTAGCATCTGTTAGCTGAAAATTTCTTGACAGGTCTTTCTTCTCTGTGATATTATATTGGGGTATTTGGGCGGTCCTCTGATCAAGGCTATATTAGAATCCAACACTTGGCACGAACGTCCGTAAAGAGGAGGAAATGAAATGAACATTATTCAGGAATTAGAGAAAGAACAGCTCAGAAGCGATATCCCGGCTTTCCAGCAGGGTGATACCGTAAACTGCCTGGTAAAGGTAGTGGAGGGTTCCCGTGAGCGTATCCAGGCTTTTGAGGGCGTTGTAATTGCGCGCTCCGGCTCCGGTGTTCGTGAGACCTTTACCGTTCGCAAGATTTCCTGCGGTATTGGTGTAGAGCGTACTTTCCCAGTACATTCCCCACGTTTGGAGAAGATTGAGGTTAAGCGTCGTGGCGTAGTTCGTCGTGCGAAGCTGTATTACATCCGTAACCTCACTGGTAAGGCTGCTCGTATCCGCGAGAAGCGTTAATTCCGGTAATTGTAGAGGCTGCCTTTTTGGTCAGCCTCTATTTTTCGTTACAGGCAGTTTCTGAAAAATAGCTGATAGTATTGTGGTATTGTGATATTATATTGTGGTATTATCATGTTGTTATGTCAGTATATATTATTATATGTTATTACTATATTACAGCATTGTGCTGATGTGACAGCAGCACAGCAAGAGAGAATGCAGAGGTGTTGGTATGGATAATTTAGGGGAAGAAATCAAGGATTGGGTAATATCCATTGTAATTGCCGTGGTTCTGGCAATGATTATCCGCAATTTTATTGTAGAGCCGTATCTGGTGGATGGCCCTTCTATGCGGCCTACCCTGGAAAATCAGCAGCGGCTGATTGTAAATAGGTTTATCTACCATCTCCGTGCACCGGAGAAGGGGGAAATCCTGATTTTCAAGTATCCGAAGGATCAGAGCCGTGATTTTATCAAGCGTGTGATTGCCGTGCCGGGAGATACTATCGAAATCAAGGATGGCAACGTGTTTGTCAATGATGAGCTGCAGACTGAGAATTATATTCTCAGCAAATGCCGGGGGGATTATCCGAAGGTTACTATCCCGGAGGGGCATATCTTTGTGATGGGGGATAACCGCAATAACTCAGAGGACAGCCGCTTCCCGGATGTAGGCTTTGTGCCTTTTGATTTAATCAAGGGCAAGGCAATGGTGGTATTCTGGCCTTTTGCCGATATGAAGGTTTTGCCGTGAGCTGAGAACCAGATACAATAATTTCAGAAAAATAAAAGGTACTGTTATGGTGCTTCCCCACTGGGGAATGGGACATGACAGTACCTTTTTCATATGCATTTTTAT